>Ga0307507_10000338_pt1 | contig 95343 bp, 45 predicted proteins | sample 7_EM_MG_FD_207223 | JGI IMG/M metagenome (GOLD analysis project Ga0307507, IMG submission 207223) | Populus trichocarpa ectomycorrhiza microbial communities from riparian zone in the Pacific Northwest, United States - 7_EM | ecosystem: Host-associated > Plants > Roots > Unclassified | place...
AGCTAGAGAAAGGAAGGGAGAAGAATAGCAGCGCTGTGCGAAGTTTTATGCGGTCCTCTAGTCACGTGGACTCACGTGACTCGGCGTCTACCATAACGTCTACCATAATCCACCGTTTTCCACCAGCACTGTAACACAGACAACTGTTACTAGAACTAGATAATGACCTTTTAAATAACTAGCCAGTAAATACCACAAACGATTTAATTAATCAATTAATTAAATTTAATATTGGCCTATTACTAAATTAAATTAAGGCCTTCTAGGGAGATACCTTAGATAACTATAGTTTAAATATATAGCTAGCGAACGGCTATAAAGAACGATCTAAATTAATTAGAGCCTTTAATTGGGCCAACCCCTCCCCTAAATTAAATTAGATACTAATATAGGCAGGTAGGTAAGTAGGTAGATAGATAAATAGGTAGGTAGGTAGGTAGGTAGGTAGGTAGGTAGGTAGGTAGGTAGGTAGGTAGGTAGGTAGGTAGGTAGGTAGGTAGGTAGGTAGGTAGGTAGGTAAATAAGGCAGGTAAATAGGTAAATAGGTAAGTAAGTAAATAAATAGGTAGGTAGGCAAGTAGGTAAGTTAGTAGGTAAATATGTAGAAGAGAACCATTACTATATATTAAATTATCTAAAATAATATAATTAATTTTACTAGCCTTATAAATGGCTTTAAAGTAGCCTTTATTTATCTAAAATATACTATTAGTATAAAAGAGGTAGATGGCTCTAAATACTTTACTAAATATATAGGTTATATATAGGCTGCGTATAGGCTACGCGTAGACTATATATTAAAAAAATACAATATAGGCTAGTCGGTTAAATTGCCAAATGCCCTTAACCGCGCGCTAATTACGTTAACTACTAACTATTAAGGCTATTTAGAGGGGACTATATTTTGCTAATACTATCTTCTATAAGTTATCTTTCTAGTCTATATATTTAGTACAGTGTCTAATATTTCTTACTATTCTTTATAGCTATATAGGGCTTAATCTAACTAGCTTATTATAATAGCGCTAGGGCGCATTACCTAGTTAGGGGTTCGCTTAGGACTTGGCATATATATATAGACGTGGCCTTACCACTGTCACGGGACTGCCCGCGACACGCGCTACGCTAGACGCATAGCTTTCCTTTCCTTATTTGATATCGCTTGGTAGATAGTTTATCCGCCCCGATTGCCCCTATATAGATTCGCCCGCAGCTGCATTCTTGTTGAGCTCTCCAGCAATCCTCTTGAGTCTTCACGACAGCCGTACGTAGCTATCAATTCCACGAATCTGATGCTTGTTCATCTAGCGTTCGCATGTGATACTTCGTCATCGTGACAACCACCTTCTTTTACTTCTTAGCTTAATATATTTATAATACGGCATTTATTCGCTTTATCTTGGAAGTATTTATTTAAGCCTTCGTTAAGACATTTATTTAATAGTTTAAGCCGTTACACTTATTACGGACTTCTTAAGTCCCTAGTGCTAGTAGCGCGATATTAGTAGTCTGGGGGCGTTATAGTATACAAATCCGTTACAAATTAAGCTATATATCTTTCTTAAATGACTAGTCTCTATATATAGCATTAGCCCAGTAAATAGTGTCTATCTATAGCCGTATAAAGTTTTCTATTATAATACTAATTTCTCTTATAAAAGAAGGAGTTAGTAGTAGGGTTTTAGGCTAAATAAGCCATCTATTTTAAACGTTAAGCTATAGGCCTAAGTAGGCTAGCCATTTTCTCCCTAAGATTATATTATAGTTTTTAAGGTTAGTAATAAGAAAGGGGATATTATATTATCGTTATCTATTAATACAGAGGTAAATCCGTAAGATAGTTGTAATAGGTAGCCCTACTTATCCATTATATCCGTAAATAAAAATTGGTTTCGGCAGTTCTTTAAAGGGCGCATTTAAAAAGGTAGCTAGCTTTACGGTATAGTAGGTATCTATTAGGGTAAAGGCATTTACTTTAAAGTAAGCTAAAGTAGAGGTTAGAACTTAATATCTATTACGAAATAAAGTATAAGGGATAGTGTAGTATCTTCTACTGACTAGCCGACCCAGATTAATATATAATATATTAATCCATTTTAACCCTAAAGAGGAGTCTTTCTCTAAGGTTCCTCTTTTTCCAACTCTGCCTCTATACTACTCTCCTAGATTAATAGGACCTTATTCTTTTTTATATTTATTAGATAGTTAGCTATATAGTAACCCTTTTAACCGTATATAAAGCAAGCTCCTTAATTATTAAGGGTCTATTTATAGGGGTCGCTATATAAAGGCTAAGTATATAGGGCTAGCTATATAGCTAGCTACTAGGTTAACGGTAGACTATACGGTTGGTTAGGGCTTCTATAACAAATATAGACACAGGTAGTAGGCAGGAAGGATCGATTTGGACTATTTAGATTCCTTATATATAGAATAGGGCCTAAAATTAAATTGGTTTTTATGTTTATTAGCTAGCTATAAAAACTAGAGCATTAATATACCTTATTTTTAAATTAAAAATTTAATTATTGTCCTGATTGTCCTAATTGTCCTAATTATCCTGATGGTCCTAATGGTACTGATGGTCCTGAGGTTTGTGAGTTGAGGTTCGTGAATAAAGTCTGGATGACTGAAATAGGAAGACGTCATCCTTGACACGTAGTCACCTGACCGACGCTAATTGATTGCATCGAAGGTGGGAGAGGATATCACGATGCAATGTGGGGACGGTGGCATGCAGCAGATAATGAATAGGCAAGAAAACTTCAGGTGCATGTGAAGGTATTCCGATAGTATTTTATTTTTGTGTCTATGATTGCCAAGATCAATTTTCGAAATGCAGCCAATATTGCCGAATATTTTTATATTATGATGAGGTGGTGCGTATACTAGCTGTGGCCAGTTAGCTGTAACGCAGGGAACTCATTCATGCGTCTGCTCAATCAGTGTACGCATCCTCTTCGTCGTTCAGGTGAGGTCATTCGCAGCCCCAGGGGTGAGCCAGGGCGCAAATATGGGCTTTAGGTCATTCCAATGTTCTACAACCTTTTAATATAAGGCTGCGTTGTGTCACCAAAGTGATTCCAGGATATTTTCGGTAGCTATTGCGAGCGTGCCAGTGAAGCACCACACCTCGAATTCGAGTTCCTTGATTTTCTGGATGCAAGAATCTCATGTCGCTCCTATGGCTTTAGAGTATCCTTCGAACGGAGATAGGAATTATTTGATTTAATTTGATGACTCCTTTGTTCCAACCCTGGCATTGCGTTCTCCGTCCTAAGTCCGACCAACCGCTATCTGCGTCAACGGCTCGCAAGCCGTCCGAGATGTCCGAGGTACTGAGTTGTTCTATATACTTCAGGTTGTCAAGATGGGGCCAAAGAATCGAATGCAAGTGAGACGTTAATAACAGCTGAGAGTTAGGCCGTCCGTCCACGAGTCGAATTATTTCTGGTGGCTGCTGAAGCTGTCCCTTAACTGTCCTTTATCAGTCATAAGGATTATCTCCCGGCCGAGTGTAGGAGATTTGACTGATTATTATGAGGAAGCGGAACAGAAAGCCCTCATATTGATAACTTGGCTTTTTGGTTAAACTTCTCACTCGGGCATCCCATGTATCTTTGGACTGGACTTGTCAGTGAATCATGAGGACAGAATGCGTTGCGCCGAAGAATTATCGGCTAGAATACGGCCAGAACACGACCCAGTGGTTCGTCCTTTTTGGATCGGAATGGGTGGCCGCATTTCCCAATCGGTCAAATCGAGCCAAGATGCTGCAGTAAGCACAGCGATGTTATGTTCTTCGGCTCCATTTCCCGAAACAGTTATTGCCGAGGCCCCAAATGCGCTGAGCTGTCAGCTGTTGAGTCAAGAGCGGCAGTGATAATCCTGCACATAGCGAATGAGTTGCGCAAAGTAAAAGAAGAGGGAACTATTGACAATACGCAGCGAACGACCCATGGACTGAAAAGAAATGCAAGCTGAGACAATGGAAAGAGAAAAACAACGTTTGGTGACAAGCGAGATTAATTAGCTGCTTCGGACGTGCTGGATCGGCCAGACCTCAATCTCACGTGAACCGCATTTGGGAAAAGGGGTGCGAGGTGATGAATATACATTGTTCGGCCTTGCCGGTGAGGCTCAAGCCATGGGACTGTGGATAGCTGTGTCACCGCGACCATGGGTCTCGCCTCCTTGTGGCATGCCTGGACACAGGGTACAAAGGGCCAGCGGTGTGTTTGGGAGCGCCTGTTCCCTTTTAGGATGAATGGAACGGTGAGACGCTTAATTGCTCCTTGCGGGTCGTAGGGCTGGCTGGCTGCAGCAAGGGATAGGGCAGGTGGCAGCCAACAACGTGGATGGGCTGGAAGCTTGGCCGCTGACTGTTTTTGATTGTGCCTGGAAGGATTGGACTTTCTTTTTGGGGCTAGAGCAGCACAACCAAGCAACCGGGGAGTCAAGTTGACGAATAATTGGCTGCGCGATCCGAGGGTTGAAGCTTAACTCCCCACAGGGAATGCTGAGGGCGTGGCGGAGTGCATGCGACCGAAATTGACTGTACTGGGCGCACAGCAGAAAGGCAGAAAGCGAAAAAGCGAAGCTCAGCAGAATGTAACATTGTTGCGATGAAGTCAATTTCAATTTCTCCGCGGTTGTCTGATAAACTACCAGGGTTGAGATTGTGCACTGCAAGATGCCTAGATAAGTGCAAGAAATATCCTGAATAATCCGTGGACTGGGAATGTTGCCTGTGATGTGTGGTTGTGTTCTTTTTGTCAGCGCCCCAGCGCTGTCGTTCGTCCGTCAGCACGACAAGAAATGAATTGTAAGCAGCCTTGTGCGATGTTGCAGGGCCAATAAGAGCGGCAGGGGCAGGTGACTGGACACCACCAAGGTTTGGTTTTGACATTGTGAGTAATCCAAGGCGTGCATGAAATGTGGGGGAATTAGATATCAGTGAAGTCCAGCAATTGCGGGACGGATGTGGTAGAATTCGACGGCCCGAGTTTGTGATCATTCGAGCTCGAGTCACCAAGTCACGCAAGTCACCAAGTCACGTCGGATCCGTCAGTCGTTGTTCGAGACCGAGATGCGGGCGGTTTATGTGTGTGCATTGGACCGTGATCTCTCTGCACGCCTGCTCCTCTGCCGCCATGCCGCCATGCCGCCGCGCAGTTACCTGTTCCCAAAGTCCGGGAGCCGACCGTCCATCGTGACCCTTGAAAATCCGAGTGCGCCCGCCTGCCTTGGAGTTATGCAACTCTGCAGCGCACTCTAACTCCGATAACCGCATTACGGCTCTGGGTCCTCTTTCCCAAATTCGACGATCCTTGGCCGTCCTTGACCGTCCTTGGCCCTGCGCTGTTCTGTTACAGTCAGCGTTCTGCTGTCTTTGTCGCAATGTCGGGTTGCAACCCTGGGAAGGGTTTAGAGGGCAGCGGCGTCAGTTGGCGGTGGGCATGATTTTTTAGTTAAGGTTGCGAGAGGCTGTGGCTAGGCCTTCCACGCGGGCTGCAGAGGCTCAGACGAGACAAGACAACTCACCCGCAATCAAATGACACTGTCGCACGTTAAGGTTGGCTGGTGGAGTACGTAAGGCTTCCCAGGCAGCCAAATTGGAATATAGTGTTGGACGGGCAACGAGGCTGGCGCGCCTTCGTTTCGTCCGTAAATGCGCACAAAAGCGGAATCCATTTCGCTCCTTGCGTGGCAGTTACGAAGAAGAGACGTGGCTTGGAATCGCTGTCGCCAATGTCGATGTAGTCAATGTCGCCATAGCGTGCCCTACCAGTGAACGATAAACGACAAAGGTCGAAGCAGTATGAATCATCAGTCGACTGCATTGTTATTTCCTGCCGTTTCTAAACACCGAGATCGCAATGATTAATGGTTGGATGGTCGAGAGGGCCAGCCACAGCAACAATCGGCCGAGCAGGCTGCATAATAATTAATCAAAAGGGCGTAATGGGGAAGTTTCTTGGACCTGGCGGAGACTAGCGGACAAAGTGATTCATCATCAGCAGACTTGAGCCCGCGCCGAGCGGTGTGGACAGGGGTGCGCTTTCGGGGCTTACATTGTCACCGACTTCCTCGTCCGCGCCCGAATCTCCCGCTTAAACTCCATGCAAGCTGTCTTGGTCATCTTGTATCAGGTCAGGCCTAACATAAAGAAGTCCATTGCCCCCCGCATCTGAAGCCATATCACCACAGAGCCAACAATACAGTACAACTATCTACAGCCTCAACAGCACATTCGGCAACTCGCCTCAACCAGCCTCGCTTCGCTCACCACGTCGACGCTCAAGCACAACGACCCCTGCCTCGCATCACCGAGACCGCCTCCTGCCTCATTGGCTGCAGAAAATCGTAAGAAGCCCCCGGCCCAGTCATACACTCACACAATTCAGGCACTGACTCACGCCAGGCACTTAAATTTTTCGTTGCCCACATAACAAAGATGCCTTCCCATCTTCGATTACAAACATCTTTCGAGCCTTTCTCCGCCGAAACAACTCGCTCTCACTTCATCTCTTCTCCACCACAAAAGAAACAGAAGATGAGCCTTACACAAACCTACTACATTGCCGCTTCGGCACGGTCAAAGCTGGGCAAGGAAGCTTGCCGGGCTGACCACGACCTGAGGCTCCTCGTTGGCCACGCCAACCTCCTCGACTCTCTCATGCTTGAGCTTGCTGATGCTGAGCGGGAACAAGAGGCATGGTTTAATCAGACTGTCAACAAGGCCTCCAAGGCTGAGGAGCCCCGACACATCCAATGGGTTGACACCATTGCTGAGGACCCGGAGGAGGACGAAGAGGACTCCGATACTTCAGACAGCGAATCAGAATCAGACTTCTACGATGAGGATGGAGACTTCGACATGATTGCACCGCTCCGCAGGATACGCTCACCACCAATCAAGATCACCACAACGGAGATTGAGGAGGAGGATGAGGAGGATGACTTCTACGAGGATTTTGAAGACGACGAAGAGCACGCCCTCACCCGCACATCCTCACAATCACCACCGGAGCTCGTCCATGACGAGGACTCGGACGACGAAACCCCGCCAGCGTCTCCGCCTCAGCCGAGTATGGAGTACTCGGAGAAGCAGAGGGAAGCAATCCTCACCACATCATACTACGACCATAAGCCTGTGGCCTTAACAACACCAGAGCAAGCCTCCTTTTTACAGGACGGCTTCTTCATACCTGAACGAAACAACGCACCGCTCATAGCTTCTTGTTAGCTGCCACTTAATCACAGCATTTTCACATTGGCATTATGACTTTCAGCGATTGAGCAAGCGATGATTTCATTCACATTAGCATGGCGCTTTGGGAGCAAAACATCAAGCAATTTCTTTACTTTTCTTTTGTTGAGAGCTGTTTTTCTTTATCTTGGGAACTGGGCACCGCGGCGCAAAGGGCTTGCAAGGCTGCGAAGAGCCGATTCCACTCTCCTGGAGGATACTCGGGATTCTTGTTTTGTGGGTTGAAGTGATCGGAAGCATGTGAAACGATGGACAAGGATCATGGTATCACCAGGGCAGAGACAGTGAGATCTCCCTCTCAGTTGATGAAGAGGTTGAGACTCGACTGCGACTTAGCTAGATAACAATTGAAATGATGATTGACCATATCACCAAAAAACCCGGTCTTTGAAATCATGCGGTGCTTGTGACAAAGTGAAAGTGACCTTACTTCTGCGACCGCTCTATGATCACCTGCAACACCTGGAACACCTAAACACAATTTCAAAAACATCCCTTTCAAGCCTTGGGCTCTCAGCTGACATTTTTTTACCGAGACCCGTGCCCTATATTCAGGGTTCGGTGATTCTCGCCATTTCGCCTTGTGCACGGGTCTATCGGCAGAGGGCGTGCCCCACGCCCATCACCAAGCCTGCCGCCTTCGCTTCCAAGCCCTTGGTTCCTCTCGTTTTCGTCCGCAAGGCTGAAGGGACCCCAGTTCGCCCGGCGGCCTTCGGATGAACCCACACGCGCTCTTTCGCCATAGGCTGCAGATGGAGGGATGAGTTTGCCCGATGCACAATCCTGAGGTATGCATCCTGATTGCGATCACGGGGCGATCAGGATGGAATGCTTTGATTTGGCTTTTTCCGCGGCGAAGCGGAAGCTGTGAGCTTGGTTGTCGGAGTGCCGCAGCGTTTCAAGATTTATCGCTTGCGGCATCTTCGCTTTGCGAGCTGTTCAGCTGGACGCGGAATTTGAAGTTTTAGGAATTAAACCCCGGCCGGAGAATAGGCAGGAGTGTGTTTTGGGTTTTCTGCGGCAGCAACCATGGAAATCCGCAATTCGGCCCTGCGCTATCAAACAAGGTGTTTCATCGCTTTCATCTAGGCAGAATGAGGATCGCAATAGCGAGAGCAGAGTACTTGGGATGTGTGAGCCTCGCCCCCCGGGGGGGTGGGGGCGAGGGGGGCACCTGCACTCCTTCAAAACTACTTGTAAGGCGCTCTCGCACTGCTGACTGCTCACTGCTCATTGCTCGCATGCTCAATTGAGCCTACGAGCGTATACGGCTCACCTTGGGCGGAACGCGCGGAATACGAGGAGCGAGTTGCGAGAATGCGATGCTGTGACGCCTCGGCAGCTCTCTCTGCCGCTGCAACTTAATGGGATGAATAACATCCGAACAGCGAAACATCTAATCTGCACTTCTAACTCTAATCTCAAAAGGGTCGAGATCGCGAGCTGCTCTTGTGACGCAGCAGCTTTCTCTCTCAATCTCATACGGGAGCTGAAGAGCTAGTCTGTCCCCGTGACTTTTTGCGCAATGATGAGTGCCTTTTTTTCCCTCTCCACCCCCTTCCATCCATCCAGACCTCCTGTCGGATTCGCGCAAGGCAACGGGACGAAACGGATATCCTCAGCGCGCGCGAGCCGTGACGGCGACGCGCGATCGGAGGCATCCCTGCACCTTCGTGCCGAGTAGGCGAGCCAAAAGGTCGGTGGATGGCTACGTTCCCGGCTTCCGTTGGCCCTTCGCTCAACAGTGGCAGACCGGGTACAACGGATGTGGGCTATGGGCTGCCATGTGTAAATGCGTGGAGATGCCCTAACGGGGAAGTTCTCGAAATCAAGCCTGGGGCTTTCCCCAGATGGAGAGGCGAGAGGGAAAGTAAGCATGTTACGCTGCTGAGGTGATGGAAGGTAAGGAGCTTTGCAGTGGCCTTAAGGTAATAGTCTACTGCAACTTTTTCCTTTGTCAGTCCAAATTCATGCACAAGTAGCCGGTTTCTTTATCGAATTCCTGTTTCTGCATGTTTCGGTCGCCAATTGGTGGACCAATCGGTTGTTGAGCACAACTGCGTTCTGCGTAAGTGGAGCCCCCATAAAGCACATCGTGGTGCATTTCTGAAGCCACACGGAGATGCAATCCCCTATTCCCGGGAGAACATTTCAACAATCTGCACAGTAAAACGCAAGTTCTCTTTCACGATTTTGGATTTATACTGCCTTTGGAAAACAGTCCAAAATTGCTGGATCAACGGTCCTTGATACCGTCATCCCTGTGAGACATTGCAGAATACTTACAGGAATATTCACTACTCCGGGAGAGATTCCTTGACATTCCGGACTCCCAGGGATTTGCCTAGAGAACCCCCAAAGGTTTCAAAGGACCATTCAGCCTTCTCGTCGTATCCTTTGTCCAGGACGTAATAGCCCAACAGCACGGAGGCATGATTCAAAAGTTCCTGGTCCCAACCAAAACAATACACCTCTAATATCCCCACTAGTACCGCTCTATATCATATAAATAAGGGCTTATTTTATAGCTCTACTCTAAAGCTACAAAATAAGCCCTTATTTATATAATTTAGAGCTGTACTAGTGGGGATATTAGAGGTGTATTGTTTTGGTGGGGGCCAGGAACTTTTAAATCATGCCTCCGTACTACAGGCCACTTCGAAATGTGGCCCGTGCACGAACACCGAAATATTAACAGGCTTGCGGAGGATAAATTATCCTATCCGGTTGGGCGGATAATAATCCTATCCGAGGATAGCCTGGATATTAGTGTGACGGGCTTACTAAATGGCTTACTAATATTGTGCGGACTATAATGGTCTATAGGCCCTAAGGTACTAATAACCTAAACGCCCCCTATATGGTCGCTGGTGGTCTAGGCCGTCTACTAACCTACTTAAAGCAATTTCTAAAGCTGTTCTACCCCGTAACGGCTATGCATAATAATAGTTACCCTTAGTATTGCCGCCGTAATGATTTACGGTTATAACCTATCTGTATACTAGGCGGCAACAGTGCTATTATAAATCTTAATAACCGCTAGGTCGTACTGTACAATCCCTATCTTAGTATAAAGTATAGGGCCTATATTAACGTTGAGGTCTGCGCCTATATAGGCTATAAAGTATATCTATAAGTATATTTATAAGGGGACCAACTAAATAACTATACAGCTCTTAGACAATAATAACGAAATCAGCAGGTACCTTTATAGCAGATATATTAGCCCTACAGAGGCCATCTAGCGGCTATTTAAGTTCCCAGTTTATAAGGAATACCCCCCCATAATATAGCTTGCTATATACCTTCTTAGCTAGCAGCCCATTTATTTTTAGCTAGATAAGTCTATAGAGGACCTATAATAGCGCCTTAAAATAGTCTATTCAACTTTAACCGCTTAATTTTAGTATAACTAACTTAATAACTGAGTTAACGGTAGGTAGCTAAGTCGGGGCAGTAAGGACCTAATTTGGGTTGATATAAACACTTGCTATAAAGAGCAGGGCTAGTTCTAGCTTAAATCTAATATATAAATTTCCTTTAATAAGCAAACGATATAATAACTAAAGAGCGTACTATTTAAGCTAACAAATTTCCTTCTTAATTCTACAGACTTCTCTATCCTTAGGCTTAGCGTGCACTTTTCCTCTTAGATGTCTTGTTTCTAGCCTTTATAACCTGTTTATCTCCGTAATCTAAAGTTTTATTACTGCCTCTCTTAAGAGTGTGGATTTTGTTTTAAAACCGCCTAATAGTATCTTCTATTTCTTCCTAGTTACTTCTTAGGTTATCAATCCAATTGTCAACTTTACCTAGATAATGTATAATGTAGAGGTCGCTTTTTTCAAGGCTATTAACTTTCCCTTTAAGTTGGCTAAGCCTATAGCTAAGTTAATTAACTAAGCTACCTAGTCTCTCTATTGCCCCTAATAGAGTAAGCTAGGGATTAATAAGCTTTATAGGAAGGAGTTACCAAGCGGACTATATTAAGACGACTTCTTTATCTTATTAGTGTGGGGTGGGTATTTCTTTATAGTTCCTTCTATATTGGCCTTATCGTTCTCTAAATTACTCTTATGTTTTGGTGCTAACTAGATATCCTACTTATGTTAGTAAGCTAGCAAATGGATAAAACTATAGGGGAGTAACTATCGCATACCCACCCTATTATATTAACGGCCTTATTGGAGCCTTTGGGATTGGAAGCAAGTAGTATATCCTAGCTCTATTAGTGGTATCCTGCAAAGGATTTAATATTTAGAGCGCACCTTAATCTAATATAATGTGGTATCCTCTATTGTGGTATCCAAGTCGCTTAAGTCGCTTATTGTTAAAGAGATAAGGCAGCTAATAGTTTAAGTGTCTTTATAAGAAAGTAAGGAGGGATTTCCTTAAAGGATACTATGCTTGGTGCTGGTCTGGTTAAAGGATATAGAGGCCTTTTATATCCTGCTTCTCTCTACTGCTTAGCTAATGGGAGAGCTAATAGTAGGCTCCGCTTTAACTATGCCTTAAAAGTTAAGCCGATTTACTAGCTTAGGGGTACTAGCACAGCATTATAAATGCACTATAATATAGCTATAATAGGAGTATAATCCTTCCCTATCTATACCCCACTTTACTGTGCCTCCATAGGAGGATTATATTAAATAATAAGGGCTAGCACCAACCCCTTTTTTCCAATTATTCTGAGATGGCGATATAGAGGCAGCTAGTTAAGCGTTGCTTTGTATAGCAATGCCTATCTAGTTGCGTGGCTTTACTTAAGCCCTATTATATACCTAACGTAACTTCCTATTGCCTTAATAGCTGACGAGCCTGGCCTAAGGTTAAAATAAGGTAAATAGGCAATTTAGCTTTTAGATAGCCCTAATAGTGCAGTGTTTGGAGGCGTTTATATAAAGTTATAAACTAGAACTAGAAGCCAATAATGACCCCTTAATAACACTTTACCTAGCAGAAATAGTATTATATAATCTACTCCTAACGCCCACCCTTTACAGAGCAGGATATTGCTTAAGCAGTAGACTAATCTCAGCTAGTTAATCTTGTATATTCACTCCCTATTTGTGGCAAAGGAGCTGTTGGTGTATTGTAGGGTGGTTTAATTAGTATTCTAGCTAAGCCCTTTACAAGCGCTCTGCCTTATATAGGCGGTATAACAACTCCTGTTAATCTGCCTTGCGTTAAGGGAGGACTTATATTTAAGATGCTGAGCAGCTGGTACTTAGAGGTATATAGACTTACACCCTTATTTATACATTCTACCACGTCCTTATTTCTATAAGTAGTCGGTTTACTTTTTACTTATTATTTATATATTACTCCATCTTCTCCTTTTTTCACTAGCCATTCTATTTAGTTATTAACATTAATCCTCCTCTCCTCCATAATAACTATTTTAGAATTTGCTTTAGATCCTCGCTCGTAAAATCAACAAAAAAAAAAAGCTAAACGCACTATTATGGATTTGAAGCGTTGGTGTTAGCCTAAATACCATTAGACTTCTTAGTCTTTGCTATATATAGGTACCCTCTAGACTATAAAATCGCCCTTCTCTATTATGCTCTTTCTAGGAACAATTAAAAACCGTGCTTATAATGGCATATTTATATCTAGTAATATTCTTAAAAGCCTATTAAGTAGCCTGGACGAGGCCTAACAATAAACAACCCAACGAAGAGGCTAGTATAGGCCTATAAAACCCCTTATATCTTAAGCCAACAATTAAGGAAAGGCAGAAAGTAGCTTTAAAGCGTAATATACCTGCCAAGGATTAGGTTCGTGCCGTCTTGTTCGGCTTATAGATAAATATACTTTTTCTTGCCGTTTCTATCGGCTTTGTGGTCAATTATCTTTACGTTAATAGTATTACCATATTTATTGTTAACTTTATTGCCATTATTCCGCTTGCTGTAATGCTTAGTTACGCTACTAAAGAGATTATGCTCCGCGCCGGTAATATATTAGGTGGTCTTTTAAACGCAACTTTTAGGTATATTTCTCTGCTTCTTATTTATCCTAATATTATCTAACATTTGGTGCAGAAACGCTGTTAAATTAATTATCTCCATCTTAGCCCTAACTAAGGGCCAGATTACCATTATTAAAACTTCCTTAATTAGTAGTATGCTTTCAAACTTACTCCTTATCCTTAGTATATACTTTTTCTTTAAAGGCATTAACCGGATGGAACAATATTTCAATATAATAGTAGTAAATACTGTAGCCAGTCTTCTAGCTCTGTCTATTAGCAGTCTAATTATTCCAACCGCCTTCTACTCTATGCTGTTAAGTAAGTTCAATAATAGCTTTAGACCTATAATAGATATTAACCCACGTAGCTATAAGCCTTAATAGCTCTACACTTAATTGGAAGCTTTCCTATGGAATAGCTGTTATCCTTCTAATTATATACATTTGCTACCTTATATTTTAATTAAAGTTATATACCGAAATGTGTAATACTCTAAGCCAAAGGGCTCCTAAGCGTAAATCCTCCTAAGTTAAGCAGGATTTAAACGCAGAAAAGGAAGATAACAAGATTAAGGAGCCCAAATTAATAATCTAGGGTGTAATTATAACCCTTGGATTCTCTATTCTATTAGTTGCCTTCTGTTCCAAGTTTATAGTTAATAGTATTAGTAATATTTGTAACGGAACCTTGTAGTAGGAACTACGGTGGGTTCTGTCAATAGGCTGAGTATGTAGGTATGACAAGTCAACAACGTAATAACAACTGGTGGAGTGGTTGCCTAATAGATTAACTCTAATTGTATTCTAAGATTTACTACAAAGAGAGAACTATCTGGGTAGGGACTGTGGTCCTTTAAATACACAACCGTACTCCTAAGAAATCCCTTCACTCCGCTTGCTCTGTCTGCTCTGTTTACTCTATCCCACAGATTATACAGATTATATAGATCACACAGATCACATTATATAACCTCGGTTACCATTCCTTGTTACATAGTTCCACCGGATCCATCCTAGACTGTGCCTGTATTAACCAACTAGCTTCCTATAACTCTTCTCTAAGTAGTTGCAATATTATACTTAAAGTGTCCGTAACACTATCTCCTTCCTTTTTATCTTTGTCCTTAAAGATTCCTAACATCTCTAAGTCGTCTACTAGAGGTGTAATGTCCGCTTAATTAATCTAGTTAATATCCTTACTTATTATACCTAAAGCTCCTTCTTCTTCTTTAACCCTTTATTATATACGTACGGTTTCCTCCATACTGTCGCTAGGTAAGGTGATGCCATCTCCGTGTTCTCGTTATGCGAAAGAGGGGTTGGTTTGTATTACGCTGGCGAGTCCTGCCGCTTAACAACCTTCCTCTTATTCAGAGTGCACTAAAGTAAACATTTGCTCTTCTTGCGATGTTTATTCTATCTCTAACGCTAAGTGTACACGTCTTATAACTCTTAACAGTCTTTAAGTTCCCTAAGTAACTTATTATAGGGTCTCATATTTAATCTGCCGCTGCGAAGCTTAACGCTGAGCTCTCTAGTGCCTTAGGCGAGATTCGTTGTCTTTAGGATAAAGACCACGCTCGCGCTAAGTGGGTAAGAGATAAGGAGCGTCATACTCTTAAAGCTTATGCCTCTGCTTACGCTTGTCTACTTCGTCTTGAGAAAGTATATAAGAAGGTTTATTTTAAGGAGTGGAAACTGGTTTAATAGGGTTTGTCTAAGCTGGGTAATAAAAGGACTGGCTTTCCTCCTGCAAGGGAAACAACTCTAAGTAGCTTAGCAATTGCTCCTCTTAGGTCCCCCTTAGGCGACTTATTCTTTGGCGATCTTTCCTTATTAATGCTACCTAACCTGCTTTCTTCTAATACTCCTATACCTTTCCTATAGCGTTCTCTAGGTTGCTTAGTAGTTCCTAGGTAGTCTTACTATAGCCTGTCTACTTTACTTTATACTATATTTTATCATCTACATCCTCGTAACTAATAATCTTTAAAACTTGCTATTTGTCTTCTTCCTGTCCTCTATATGTGTCTACCTTGTAAACTAGTGGCTTAACATTCCTATATGCTAGCTCTAGCATTACAATATACTGTATAGGGTAGATTTTCATTTTAGCTAGTAGGTTTAACTTATACATAACTAATAAAATTCTTTGCTTAACTTTGAAAGGTCCTAGTTTGATATAGTCTAACTTCTTACTTGGTTATTAACTCTTGAAATTTTTATATAGTAGCCACACTTTATCCCCCTCCTTAAGATCTGGTCCCTCAGATCTCTTAGCATTATAGTACCTTTTTATTTATTCTTGTACTAGTTTAGCTGTTTCTTTAAGGTTTATATAAAGATTTATTAACATCTCTATTCTTTGTTTAGCTATGCTACTCATCTTTTTTACTTAATGTGGCGATAATGATGTCCTTAGCTTATATCCGTAATTCGCCTTAAATGGTAATGTCCCCATTCCTTCTTATGGTGTTATATTGTATATAAACTGTGTAACTGGTAGTAATAATACCCAATTGTTTTATGTATAATTAATATAATGCCTTAGATACTATTCTAGTGTCTAGTTTAGTCTTTCCGTTTATCCGTCCGTTTGCGGATAATACGCTATAGATATTGCTGCGTAAACTCCTTGTTCTGCTAGAAACACTTCCTAAAATACTACTATAAATCTTGGATCTCTATCTAATATAATCTTGTTTAGTACTCCATATCTTACAAACACTTCTCTTATATAGATTCTAGCGACATCCTCTACTAATATCTCTTTAGTGCATGCTATAAAGTATCCCCACTTTATTAGCTTATCCACTATTACTAAAATTGCGTTGTGATCTTATCCTGTAATAGAATCTCTTAACTTTAGTAACTTAATAATAAAGTCCCATAATATAACCTCCCATGGTCTTTCTGGTGTCTTAATAGGTTGTAGCCCTCTGTACGGCTTATGCCTTGTTGGTTTGTTCCTTTAGCAATCTAGATATTTCTTTATAACTTATCTTGCTAGTCCCCAGATTCCTTAAATAATGTACTCCTCTTAAAGTCTTAACACTAAGCCTGTAGCTCTATTATGTCCTTATATTATTCCCTTGTGGAATTCTTTAATAAACTCTTCTGTGATAGATTTAGGCATATATATTACTTCTCTATTTTTGTATTGCTCTAAGTCTAGATCCTTTATTTATGCTTCTTGGATTTTCTATATCTATTCACTCTCTGGTAATTTATGGATCTGACTTTCCTTGGTTGCTGCAATCTTTAGATAATTATACCTAATTAACCTATTCTAATCCTTTCGCAACAAAGCTCCTAACAGCTTTTTACTACTTTATAGTTTAGCCTTTCTGCTTAGAGTATCTGCTCGTGCATTGTCTATACCCTTGGTATACTAAATTTTGAAATGGTATTCTGCAAGCATTTCCGCCTATCTAACCTGTCTTTAGTTGAGTTCCTTTGTCGTTAGGAATCCTATAAGGTTCTTATAGTCTATCTTAACTATAAACGGTTTCTCTGTGCCTTATAAGAATGCTCTCTATTCCTTAAGTGCTGTAACTATACCTAATAACTCCTTGTTGTAGATGTCATAGTTTAACTCTAGTGGTGTTATCTTCTGACTGTAGTATGCTACTAGGTGCCATCTATCTTAATGTTTCTATAGGAAGCACGCCCCTAGTATAAAGTCTGATACATCTGTTTCTACAACTATCTCTAGACCTAGTTAATAGATCTTAAGAACTGGCTCCTAGGTAAACAACTTTTTAACTCTCTTAAATAGTTCCTATTACTCCTTTCCCTATGCCCACAGTTCTTCTTTCTTTATTAACTATGTAAATGGCTTAATGTTCTGTGACCATTACGCTATAAACCTTCTGCAGTAATTATAAAACCCTAGGAATAATCTTAACTGTGTAATATTCTCTGGTTCCTACTAATTTACTATAGCCTTAATCTTCTTTGGATCTATACTAAGTTGGCCTAGTTTAATAATGAATCCAATAAAATTGGTCTTCTTAGTAAAGAACTCGCATTTCTTAATTACTACTGGCATCTTTTCTTCTTATAGTCTCTTTAAGACCTACTTAATATGTTTTCCATGCTCTTCCTTACTCTTTAAGTAGATAATAATGTTGTTGAGGTATACTATAACAAATTTATCTAGGTGTTCTTCTAATATACTATTAATTCGCTTCTGGAACATTGCTGGTGTGTTTATAAGCCTAAATTGCATAACTAATAGCTTATATAGTCCTTCCTTTGACCTAAAGGCTGCCTTCTATTTATTACCTTCCTTAATTCTAATCTGGTAGTACGCCTATCTCAGATCTATCTTTATAAAGATCTTTGCGTTGCCTATCCTATCTTAGATTTTGCTAATTAAGGGTAAAGGATATCTATCCTTCCTAGTGATGCTGTTTAACTGTCTATAGTTTATACACATCCTAAATTTTCCGTTTTTCTTTAGGATAAACAACACTGGATATCCCGCTAATAACTATAATAGTCTAATATATCCCTTTTATAAGTTCTCCTGGATAAACTCCTTAAGTACTACTAACTCCGTTTTAGTAAGCTTGTAGATTAGAAAGAACTTTAGACTTATTCCCTCTTCTAATTTTATTTTATAGTCCTAAGCTGTATACTCTAACAGCTTCTCACTTTCTAGTAACTATAACTTTTTTCCATACTTGTGGTATCTCTTTGGTACATAACTTAAGCCTTGCTTAGTCTCTTTATACGTCACTCCAACTTAGTACTATACTAACTTGGTTTACTGTTATACTTTGCGCTATTATATATCCTTAATATTAACTTAACCTGTAACCCAATCGATCTTTGGATTGTACTCCTATAACTAAGGTATTCCTAGTATTACCTTGTCCTGTCCCAACGGTAGGATATTAAAAGACATTCTAACTGGTCTCCCTTTAATAGTTATCTAAATAGGTCCTGTTTTAAGATTAATAATACCTCCTCTATAGGCTATCTGATCTTCTAAAATTATTATAAGTAGATATAGGTGTTTCTTCTATCTGTGTAGTAACCCTATTCTCTCTACTGCCTTTAGTAATATATGGTTTCTTATTACTCTACTATCTACCAACGCTTTAAACTGCTAATCTTGCCACTTAGCTCTTAAATTTAGGTGTTGTCCTTAAATTCCTTTAAGGGTCTAAGGCTCTAACACTAGTTCCCTCTAGTCCTATACGCCTCCCCTTTTTCTGACTGTTGGCTGCTTGATCCTGCCTATACTTGGTCCACTTTTAGCCAATACTTAGTTCGTTTCTTTTCCTCTATATGCTATAGATAAGTGTTCTCTAGGCACTCCCACCACTATTATCTATCTAGGCATTCTTTTATAAGGAATCTTCCTAATTAAAGTATTAAGTCTCCCTGACCTTATACTTCTACTAGATGCCAACTATATATATACTTAGCGTTCCTGAACCACTTTTTCTCTGGTGCCTAATACATCCTTACTAGGTACTTCCGGTTCCTATCTTTAGGTGCTCTATGTATATTATATATATCATCCATACAAGCTATCTATAATAGTGTATAATGCGCTACATGTTTTAGGTTAACTCTTAGTTTGTCTTTATCCTTAAGTTTAAACCTATACCTAGTTAACCTAATCACTGGTATCTCTGCTACGGGTACTAAGATTTATTATTTACTTCTCTAGTCCCTAGACCTCTCTTCTAGGTTCCTTAATATTATAACCAATGCTCCTTTAATATGACTTATGCGTTTTTCTATAATGGGTTGGTCTTAGACAACTTTTTTATCCAGCTATATATAAAAATCTTTCTATTTATTGTTGTGTTGTTGCCTATACCACTTTCCATATAACTGGTTTAGTATATATGGTCTATCTATTAGAAAATACCTTATTATTGCTGCGTCGTAACATCCTTTAGTATATCTTTCTTTGAACCTAGTTGGAATATCTAGATCCTCTTCTTGTTCCAGTTCATTTAACTACTTTACCCTAGGTGTCCCTGCACTTGGCCTATTAATAATTCTTTATATAGGTGCTCTGTCCCTTATATAACCTAGCATAGCTAATCTCTTATCTAGCTTTTGCTCTTGCTATATAATGATTCTTATTCTAAACTTATCTATAGTTTCTTATTTTCTGTGTCTTGTAGCTGGATCCTTATAGTTGTCTTGCTTTTTAATCCTGGTATTAATTTTTTAATCTTTAGGCTAAATACTGTGTTTACCTAGGATTACTAACGTTCTTATTCGTTCTCCAAACTTATAGTTCTTAAACTTGCGTCCTATACTTATTTGTTTATTACTAAACTAAGTTACTGCCCTTTCCTATCAGTTTTCGTCTATTATGGGTTTTTAGGTGTGTCTTATCTCATCTTAAGAATCTTAAGCTTCTCTTATCTCTTCTTAAGAATCTTAAGCCTGTGGCCTTTTACCTTTATTAAGTAATAAGCTAGCACTAGTAGTTATCTACTTACTTAGTTTCTTCTAAACATTACTCCTATCGTCTTATAAAGCGATGGAAATTATATCTAATGGTGTTATAACATCCGTTACTAAACCTTGTTTGGTAATAGTCTTAATCTCTACTTCTGTTGCATTATTGAGGTTTAAGTGCTCCCAGTTAGCCTCCTTTTTATCCTTGTTGCTATTAATTAATAAGTACTCCGACTCCATTGTTATTACTACTGATCTTTATCTATATATTGCTGTGACATCTTAATCTAGCTTATAGAGTTAATTTTATTCTTTATCTAACTCTTAGGTTCCTTAGAGTCCTTTTAACTCTAGCTCCTGTAGTTAATAGCTTACGCCATACTTAGCGTTCTTATGAATTTAGCATACGTTGTTATAACAATATATAAAACTGTTAATTAAACACTTTTTTGTTCCTCGCAGTGCACTATTATCCCTCTATATATACGCGCCATCTGCTGGTCTAGTTCCCTTTACTGCGTAGTTACTCTAACCACCTCTATAGTCTCTGGCAAAATAACCCTGTTTTCCACAATTTATGCAAGCTCCATCTTTAAACCATCTTTCTTGCTGTGGAGTCTGCCTAAACGTTTTCTACTACTAAGATCCCTGGTTTAGCCTCTACTCCTTAGTCCTTTAATCACTTAATCCTTAACCTCTAGGTTTCCATAGTTTCTTTTCCCATCTTTAGGTTTTTTTGGTACTACTTAAGTCTATTAGCTCTGCGCCATTCTATGGTTTTTAACTCTATATCTGTCGTTGCGTACTCTGCGCCTTATACAACTATAGAACTCTATCTTGCCCTCTCTTAGCTTGTTCCCTTTAATAGATCCTATTATTAATCTTTATTAACTAATCTATTAACTCTTTTAGAGTATCCGCATTTTTTATTAGGATAATTACATCCTGGACTTTAGCCTTAAGTCCCTATTTATACTATACTATAAGCGCCTTGTTATTCCACTCAACCTATATAGCTAGTGTTTAAAACTGTATTATATACTTAATAGCTAAAGTATATTATACTAAGTTCTAAAGCTTTTATTCTGCTGTGGTTGTGGCTTTTAGGTCTCTAAATATCTATATTAGTCGCTCTATAAACCCGTTCCAACTAGCAAATATATACTATACATCTTAGTTAGTAGTTATCATGCCATTAGCCTATATTTCCGTAAGATACGGCTTAAACCATTTAAGTGCCCTCCCTATTAGGAACAATCCTACATAGGCTACTTAATTCAACAATATTGCTAACTTCGCTCCTTCCTATACTACCTTAAAGTGCATTTACGTAAGAAATCCTTTAAGCTTTAACTTTTCTCCTAAGAATTATTTGATTAAAGGTAACTTAATCTTTACTACTCTGATTCTATTAATGCGTTCTTTAAGTATCCTATTATTATCCTATAAGTGATTAACCATTTCCTGTAACTGACCTCGCGTAACCACTTAAGAATCCCTATCGTCCATACTGGTATTACCTAGCCCTAAGGTTGTAGCTCCCGTTAACGCCGTTATAACTAGTGCTGCTCTTAGTAGCATATTATTCGACTTTGTTCTAATACCATAACCTTAGTAGTGAATATGTAACGGAACCTTATAGCAGGAACTACGGTGGGTTCTATTAATGGGCTGGGTATATAGGTATAACAAGTTAACAACGTAATAATAACTAATGGAGTAGTTGCCTAACAGATTAACTCTAATTATATTCTAAGATTCACTATAAAGAGAGAACTATCTGGGTAGGGACTGTGGTCCTTTAAATACATAACCGTACTCCTAAGAAATCCCTTCACTCCGCTTGCTCTATCTACTCTATTTACTCTATCCTATAGATTACACAGATTACATAGATTACACAGATTATATCACGTGACCTCGGTTACTATTCCTCGTTATATGGTTCCACCGGATCCATCCTGGACCATGCCTATATCAACTAACTAGCTTCCTACGACTCTTCTCCAAGTAGTCGCAATATTGTACTTAAAGCGTCCGTAACAATATTATGGTAAGCGGCACTGTCTCTACTACTTTTATTAGTCTTATCCTACTCCTAATTGTTAGGAACGCTGCTAAGTACGTAATAGTGGTTATAGTAGCTTATAAGGATAAAATAAGTCTAGTAATTAATATTGCTATTAAATCTAGTATATAAATCGCCCTTCTAGTTCTCCCCTTTATTATTATACTTGGTTAGACTATAGGCTAGGATTATATAACGCTTTTATTTAATACCTTTCTAATCGCTATTTTATTTGTTGCTGTGCTTTTAGTAAACTATCTTATCCAAAATAGCAAATCTAGTAAGTTTTCCTTTCTATATAGGTAATCCACTCTAACTAATACTAAAATAGACTAGCTTAAAGGCGTTCTTATTATAGCAATCTATGCTATTATTGCAGTTGCTGGCTGGTTTTATCTAAAATAAGTTTTAGATCCTCTTTATCCTACTTAGTTTAAGCCTCTAATTACTATCTTACTCCTCTATTAGTGTCGACTAGTTTCCATTACCTAGAGCTAAATAGGATTTTTATAAACTGTGTATATAGCTTTCTAGCAAACCCTAGGCTAATCTTCTTATATTTATTAGGTCGTCCAGGTTGCCTAAAATATTACTTTCTTTTATTTTCTTTTAAAAAAAAATCTTTATATTTATGTCTCTTTTCTTTTATATATGCGTATAATAGGGAATTCTGGTCAGCTGGAAATCTTATTTTAGTATATGCTAAGAGCTATACTAAGGACCGTGCGCTGAGAATTTCTAAAGTGCAAAAACCGGAAGCTGATTTATAAGCGACTCTCCCTTAACCTTGTGTGTATAGGGCTATAAGGCTTCTCCAAGGTAGCATAAGCTAAAGGCGTAAAGCAAGATCTGTAGGACCTTTATAAGAACCTAGAATAAGAACTATAAGGCGTTTAAGGCCATTAAAATACAAAGAAGTAGATAAGAATAAAAGAGGCAATCCACTTATTTAGACAGTATATATTTACGTTAAACCGTAAGGCTAGTTTTAGTTATAATATAAATCCGCTCTTCTTTCTAATATATACTTAAGTTTGCTGGCTTGCTAGTAATTAAAATTCTTATAAAGAACTAAATAAGTAATAAACATTATATATAAGTTGTCTGCTTATTATAGGCGACAAGCAAGCGCCAAATAGATAGTAAATAGGTGGCAATACTAATACCATTCGCTATAAAGAGGACCTTATTATAGACTTTTACGGCTAAGTTACCCCTATCTTTTTTACTTCTTTGCACTTACTACTCCTTCTAATTAAGAATTCTCTCTAAAGGAAAACTTCTTAATATAACATAATCTATTACTAAAGAGAGAAGGAGCTACCTACTACTACCCTTTTCCCTCCCTTCTTCCCTTTCCTCTTTTCTTTCGCTCGTTATCTTAAATATAGAGATAGCAATGATAATGCGTTCCCCTTACAATATATACCAGCAGAGGGGGAGTCCGCGTATATTAGTAAGAGACTCTATATTTCTTAAATGCATGTTTTATAAAATGCATTATGTTTACCAGCTTAGTAAAACATTTAGGGTAGCGGTATTAAAACTCTCTCTAATATTTAGGGCGTTAAAAGTGGGTTTTTATGTGCTTCTTTAGGACGTCTTTTTATAGTATATAGCACATCCGTTTTTTGTATAAGAACTTATTATTGCCTATATAAATAAGGCATACTAGGTGGGGAAGCTCTATAGGATATAACTAAATAGTCTTGGCTTAAGCGGCGTCTAAAGTGCTAAGCTCTTATTAAATAGTCCTATAATCTTTATTATCTAGCAACTCTTCCTTTAGGGACATATAATCGGGAGTTTAGTAATTTAAGGTACTCTTAAGACTAATATCCCTTCGCTTTCGCATATAAGATATTTTCTTACTTTTAAAGACAACAAAGTCTATTTTCTTCCGTTTTAAAGGTTTACGTTAAGCCGTTTCTTATTAATAATATAGTTAAGCTAGGTTTTCGATGAACTTAACTTAGGCTTTTTTATTTTTAAAAGGCGCAAAGAGCATTCTAGTAATAGCAGCCCGCTCTTGAAGTTCAAATGCTATACTTGGCAGTGTTAATACCTTAGTTAGGCACTTCCTACTAAGCTACCTAGCTATCTCAATCGTGTTAATTAAGTCATGGAATTTATAAATAGTGGTTATTAATCGTTCCTTCTATAACCTTTAATACGTTATGCTAATATTTCGCTTAGTCTCTTTATATTACTAGTATAATTTGGTGCCTTTAGCCTTGGTAATAGGGTAGAGGCCTTTATCATAGATATAGTTCTTAAATTCTTCTTCTTTTTTATAAAGCGCTCTAAACCTAGGGTTAGTGCAGACTTTTTTTAGCTAGTTGTTATTAAGCTCTATAGGTACTTGTTAATCTTATAACAGCCCTATTCTTGCAATAGATTTAATAAGGAGATCCTATAAAGGATTTCTAAAATAGATGCTCTAGTAATCGCGTGCAATATATATTAGTATATAATATCTTTTATATGTACTACTAAGATAGCCTATGGTCTGGTTCCGCTTTTCTAGAGTAAGAGTGTCTATCTATATAATTAACATACAACTAGGCCTAGAGGTGATTGTTAAGCGGACCTACTATTAATGTTTTTACCTAAAGCCTGTCGCAGCTAGTATAGCTCTAGTTCCTCCTTAAACCTAGTAACAAGCCCTAGGCGTACAAATATGTTATAGTATTTGGCGTATAGAAAGGCCTTTTCTTTTATAACATTGCCACCCCTAGTTATATAGCTAATGTTGTAGAAGAATAGCTAATCTAGTACTTCGTCCTTCTATTTAATATATAGCACGTCGCGGTGCGCCAGTACCTTGAGGTTAAAGATATCTTAGACACTTATAAAGTTATCTAGGAATACGTCTTAACCAACACTGATGGCTAAGATATACGAAACAATACAGAATACAGAAAGGTCTTTAAGACGGAAGGTAAATTTCTTTCTATAGATTTACAGTTAGTAGGATATATTATTTAGACATAGTATGAAGCTTATAGTTTACTATCCTTTTCTTTATTCTTAATGTATTCTAGGTTTACATTCACTATAATTATACTCTTATTAGAGTGTTTCTTACTGCAAATAACTATAGCGTTAATATTCTTAAACCAGACGGCTTTATTGCTGCCTTTAGCACTAGCGCTTTCCACTAGAGCGCCTAGTCTTGTGGCTATAGCTGCGTTAAGTAGGAGAAAAAGCGAAATTTAGACTTAAATAAAGCTATAGGGTGGCTTAGTATCGTTAATCTAGAGAGCGTGGAGGATAGTATAAAGGTCTTAGACGAATATAGCATACTTTTTCTTTACCAACTTATTAAGCCTAAGGCTTGGGATCCACTTTTACAGTTATTAGTCTACCTTAAAGGAGGGGTAGGAACTTATATTGCAAACATTATTAAGGATATTACCGTCTATCTTATAGCCTATAAGGTCTATATAGTACTAGCTAATTCGTTTCTAATAGCTCTATATTAAGCTCTCCTTCTTAATTCGAAAATGTTTCTTTTGCTAGCAAAAATATGCTTTAAATACCTTTAGGGTGTATTTACGCAGCTAGTTATCTAGGGTTTTTTTAGTTATCTTTTTAATCTTTAAGCAGTACCTAGTTTGCAGTAATTAGAGGGTATAATAACAAGTTAGTGGGAATTTTTATAATTTACCTCTCCTAGATTTCGCCTTCCCTCTTCTATAGTTTCTTGGTATAAGAAGTATGGTTTGGTCTTACGGGTCCCTCCTCTTCTAATTTAGTAATGTCTTTTAGTATTTCCTTAGCTTTAGCGTCTAATTTTATGTCTAATTCTGTATCTAACTCTGTATTAGACTCTGCATCTAATTCTATATCTAATTCTGTATCTAATTCCGTATCTAATTTTGTGTCTGGTTCTTTAGAATTTAAATTTATACTATCTTTTAAACAAATGTATGTATTTAGATTAGTATCTATGTCTAAATCTAGACTTTAGAGTTGTGAATTTAAGTTTTAATAAATAGTGGTGGTATAGAGCGCTCCTCTCCTCTCCGTCCTATAGGCCGGAGCGGCTACTTTAATAGGTGTACTACTATTCTGGCAACGGCAAGTTTGCTAAATAGGTAAGGTAAGCATTATAGATAAGGATTAAATCGCTAGAGAGGAAGTAGAACGAGGATAGTAAAGGAAGAGAGTGTAGGGAGAGGGCGAGCAGGCCATTCCTTTAAGTAGATGCTGGCCTTTCTATATAGGCTATGCTATTGTTAAATTAACACAAGCGCTGACGAGCTTTGCTAAAGCTCATGTCCCGTTTCTAACCCCTCTAGGACGGGGCATAACAGGGATAGGAAGTGCTTAAGTAAACAGAGCTTCTTTAAAGCGGTGATATGACAGGGTCTAAGCGAGGTGAGAACGCCGCCAAAAGCGGCGGCAATAACCCCCAAAAACGGATGCAATCCCACCACCACATATATTTAAGTAGTTATTAACTTAGTCACTAACTTGGTTACCAACTGTGAGGGGAACTTGTAGACAGGGGGCTATAAGGACACGATTGTGGAACAAGATAGATTGGTAAGAGAGACGAATCCTTAAGGAGGTAAGGCCTCGAGGATTGTGGAGACTATATACTACGGGCACGTGCCTCCGGCACGTGACCGACGGCCATCCGAGGGGTGTCCGGGGGTTGTCCTAAGGGCAACCCAAGGTGACCTGCAATAATATCCCTTACATTGCCCCCTTTCTTGCGGTCGGCCCCCGATCGCCATTACCTTGCAGTAAAGGGAGATTATGAGGGCTCGTCCCGGAAGGGGTTCGGAGAGATATTGGCATGCCGCTATATATCATCTATCTATCTAACCCCTGCTTTGAACTCCTAAAAACCTTAATAAGGAAAAACATAACTAGAGAAAAGACACGAGGATTACTAGGAGACCTATTAGAAGCCTACTAGAAGCATACTAGTGACTACCTAGGCTAACCCAAGGATTTTTATATAACTCTACTTCTAAGCCTTTATACCGGTCTGCAATTAATTGCAAGTGTTGTAGGCAATTTAGTGTTCCTAATATAGTTCTATAGAACCTTTTGGTATGGGATTTAACATACAGGGCCTTAGCTTACCGTCATCTTTAACTGTTAAGATATAATCTATAATCCTTTCTCCTAATCCCCTGCGTCACTAATATATTACTCCCGCATTTGCCCTTAGGCTGCTATATACAGTTGGGTAATTAATTAGTTAATTAAAGAGACTTGTCTCTTAAGATTTGGTGCATATGGTTTTAAATCTAGTGGTCCTGTGCTATATAATTGGCGTAGCTTTACTGCCTAGTAAACAGGAGACACTTCGCAATAGCGCCTGTAGCTATTATGCAACTATTAAGGACGTTTATAACATTGTTCTTTTAATATTATAGTATTGTTTAGGTATAATTTAACCTATATATATCTTTAATTAACGTCTTAATTGCCTTCCCCAGCCGCGTGATTAGTTTTTATAAGGAAGTGATAGTTAAATGATTTATACGCGTATTTCCTTCCTTCTGAATAACGCTATTGTAACAGAGTTATATCAGCAAGGTTGCGGCTATTCACCAGAAGGGTATTGGATGGTAAAGTATAAGGACACCTTGCTTATTAAGCTGTTCCTTTTCCTTAACACCTCACTTCCCATTATCAACCTTTGTCCAATTTTGGACGTATCTTCGATATATTATTAAGATTTTCTTCTTTTCCATTATTATTTTAGTATGCCTCTTTATTCTCCTGCTGACTGCTCTTCTAAGCTAATTCCTTAGCGTATTCTGGCCCTGCCGCTATATATAAAACCTTAACCTCCGCTAACCTGTAACTGGTGCTGGTCCTACCTAAATGATTTTGCCTGCACGTCCTTAAAAGACTAGAAGTCTAATAAGAGGATTCTGGAGGCTTGTAATAAGACGTACTGCGTTAGATCTAATACCTTTAGTCCTTATAATTAATGCATGCGTACTAAGAGCGGCAGTTGCGTTAAGGTGAGTTTTTCTATTCTTAATAGATTTCCATTGCTGACTTTAAGCTTTAATAGCCTAGGCCTAAGTAGCGATGTTCCTTTAATATCCTTAACTACTATATTGCCCAGGCTCTCTCTTATTCTAGCGCAAACGCTAAACAACTTGGTTGAATTTAAGACTATACTACGGCCATCTATACTGCCCATAATTCCTAGCAAGCCAGCCAGTAACGCCTTATGCAAAAGCAAGGTTGGTACACTAAGGATAGGGTAAGGGATGGGGGTAATAAGAAGAAGGTTGCTATCTACCACAAGAAGGAGTTCGCGTATGCGCGTTAAGTTTTAAAAGAGTATAATATAATGCGGTATTAGGTAGGTTACCCTTTGGGTACCTAACGGATAGGTAACTAATAGTTGCCATAGCAAGGTCTCAGTAGTTCCAGACTATGCCAGCCAGCTAACATCTCTGTTTATTCTAGGCTTAAGCGTGTCTTTATTAACTATAAGCTGACGCCGCAAGAGCTTTGTTAGTATTGGTTTGGACCTAATATTAGTGTTAAGCGTTTAAGGATCTCTGCCCTAGCTATACCTCATCGTCCTGCCCCTGTTTTTATGCCTACTTATACCCCTACTAAGGGGTCTGGATCCCATTCTTGTTAGCCATTACTTAGTGGCCCAATGGATACTAATCCTGCTCCTAAGAATAAGGCATAGTGGCTTTTTAAATTAGGCATTTAGGATTTATTCTTATATATAGTAGCAATTAAGAACCTTAATTAGGTACTTAGGAAGGCCTTAGAGGGCTTTTAGGAAGGCCTTAGGAGCCCTAGGAATAATGTTCCTAATATAGATTAATAAATGGGAATGCAATTCTAGCAAAATGCCCTATCAACTCTATGCTATATATGTGAAAAGGCTGAGGACCTGTCCTGCCTTAGGCCGTAGCCCTAATCCTTATAGTTTCCGGAGCCTGTTTGTTCTATATCCAATTTGACCTATTTACTCTTTGGGGCCTTTTGCGGTCTACCATGAGCTTTCTTCATAGGTCGCGATAACACCGTAGTATTAGAGCGCTTTCTGCGATTTGCAGATTGTGGACCTTGGTCCCAATATTCTTTTAGAATATCTTTGCAATATTTAAGGTAATCCTCTAGTTCCTATATAGAGTCCTTAATAGGCCAGCCTAGCTATTTAACTTTATATTAAAGCTTGTTCTTAACAGACTTATAGCATAGTATAGCTTTAACTTTGTACCGCTCGCCCACCACCTTAGGGTGTTTAATTGGGCCTAGACGGAAGTTCTTTTCCGGTGGTGGTCTATGCCATGGCTTTAGTAGGTTTACGTAAAACACTAGATGCACATAGGCCATAGATAGGGGTAGCTGGAGACGGTAGGCTAGCTTGCCAATTTGTTCCTTGACTTAGAAGGGACCTAGGTATCTTATATTAAGCTTCTTTAATAGTCGACGGGTCTTGATATTTGTTAAACGTAATAGAACCTCATCGCCTACTCCAAAATGCTTGTCCTGGTGTTTACGGTTGTACTAGAGTCTCTGCTGCTCTTAAGCATCTTATAGGCTCTACTTCGTATGCTTTTATTACTCCTTCTATTTCTAGAGGTATCCTTGTACTCTCTGGTGGATATCCTTTAACTTCCTAGTAGGATTCTATAATTAATCATACGGCCTTAGCCAGTAATTGCTAGGTACACTATTAAACCCAGATAGTTAGACGCCATAGGCAATCTGGATTGGTGTATACTTATACAATACATATTACTTTGAATTGTAAGCGTACTCTGTATATAGAAGTAGCTCGCACCAGTTATCTTGCTAGTAGTTTAAATATATTTACAGGTAAGACTCCAGTTCCTAGTTCTGACGTTCTATTTACCCATCCGTTTATGGATGGAAAGCTGTACTATAACGATAGTCTATCTTTAAATAAAAGCATAGATCCGACTAGTACTGGCTTATAAAGACACTGCCCCTATTAGTAATAATAGAGTGCGGCTAGTCTACTTTAAGAAAGTATTTCTCCTTAATTAGGCTGGTAAGCGCTTATGCGTTAATTGTCTTATTAATAGGAAGGTATTGGACGTACTTTAAAAACCTATTAATAAGTATAAGGACCAAATCATATGTTCGTCCTTGGCCATCTTTAGATAGTGGGAGATCCGTAATAAAGTCCATAGCGTAATATTGCTATAGCTTACTAGTGGGGGGAACTAATTTAAGTAGACCCTATGGCTTATGCCTACGGATCTTGTATACTTAACACTTCTTGCAATAGCTAATATACTCCTTTACTTCCTGCTTAAGCTTTAGCCAATAGTATTTGCGCTAAAGTAATTCCACTGTCTTAGCTTGACCATAGTGGCCGCCTAGAGGATCGTTGTGATTCCTTATAAGGATCTTCTATCATAGATTTGCTTTATATGGCACCCAAACCTTGCTATTTCTACGCAGTAGGCCCATTAGGTCTAGTTCCCAATTTTAGCGCCTTATAGCTTCCTTTCCATTACGTTTCCGGTCTACTTCCGTATTAAAGATAGCATAGGAAGCGTCCCTCTATTATACCTTATAGATAAGATCCGTTAACCTTTTAGATAGTTCCCAGGTAAAAGCTGTTTCGTTTTATACTGCTCTAAGTATAAGACTTAATGGTACTATAGATCTTGCAACTCTTCGATGCGCATGCGTTAGGAAGGCCACTATAAGGTTAAAGTCCTTTAGTTATTGCAGGGCTCTAAGTTCTAATTGCTCTATAGCTTCGCTTTTGGCTTAAGGGGATAGCTTAGTAATTAGAGGTAGCGTATTACTAGGTTCCGAAGTTATGTCGGGGATGTCCTGTCTAGGTATATTCGGACCCTTATTGGCCACGAACTGGGTACTAGCTGGAACGTTAATAGAAGCTGACGGGGTTTATACCGCCTAAGACTTAGTACATGGAGCTATGGGTACTTAAGCATCCTATACCCGGAGCTTGTTCTGTAATATAGAAAGTAAGATATTTATTATCTATTTTCCTTCTCCCGTTTTAAAGCCTTTAGCATAGTCTGGCCGTCGTAATGGTCTATTAGTAGGGTTATTCTTCCCTAGCTTATATTTAATCTCAAAATTAAATCGTGTAAGCTTCTCTGCCTATCTGGCTTATTGAGGTATAAGCTCCTTTATAGTTATAAAGTAGCGTAGATTGTAATGATCTGAGAGTATATAAGTGGTATAGCTTGCGTGCTTAAGGTAATGTCACTACTATTTAAAGTAGTTAACTATAGCTAGCAGTTCCTTATTGTGGGTATAATACCTAACTTTAGGCCCCTAAAATTTTCTGCTGTAAAATGCTACTGGTCTCTAGTAGAGCTAGGTAGCGTCCGGATCCCTATTAGGTTACAGTAGGATACCAACAAGGGCAAAATTTAATGTATTAGTGATTATTATTAATAGCTAATCTAGGTTAAAATGCCGCAGTAATAGAGCTTCCGTAAACTTTACTTATAGTTCCCAGAAGGCATCCTAAACCTTTCTGGGCCATAACCATGGTTTATACCATTTAGTTAGTCCCTTCTTGGTTTTTTTCCTTCCCGCCTTTAAGCTTTTTGCTTCTTAGGCCAGGTTTTAGAAAGCTTCTATAATATAGTTAGATAGGTGTTGGGCGACGTCTAAGTAGTTATAGATAAAGCGCCTATAAAAATTGGCAAAGCCTAGGAACACTTAAATATCCTAGTAGCTCTCTAGCTCCGGCTACTCTTGGATTGTTTATACCCGTACTAGGTCCATAATTACGCCTATAGGCGTTATAATATAACCTAGGAACTCAACCTGCTTAGTATTAAAGGTATACTTTAACGCCTTAGCGTAGAGGCCCCAATTATCTAAACGTTCTAGCACTTGGCGGACGTGTTGCTTATACTAATCCTTGTCTTCTAAGTAGATTAGGATATTATCTAAATAGATAATGTATGTACGGTTAACTAGTCCCCCTAAGGCTCTGTAAATATACAATTGGAATGTTACAGGCGCATTAGCTAGCCTAAAAGGTATTACCATATACTTAAAGTGGCCGTATTGGGTCTTAAAAGCGGTCTTCCACTTATCCCCTTCTTTGATATAGAGCCTATAATAGGCGTCTTATAAATCCAGCTTTATAAAGATCTTCGCCCTAGATAGTTAATCTAGCATTTTACTAACCAGTAGTAGTAGGTAACGGTTTTTAATTATGACTTTATTAAGACCGCGATAGTTTATATATAGCCTTATAGTTCTATCTGGTTTTAGGACAAAGAGGATTGGTGCGCCTACTAGTAACTTACTGGGCCGGATCCATCCCTTTTCCTATATACTATTAAGGTATTCCCGTAGGATCTTAAGCTCTTTGCAAAAGAGGTTATAAATAGGAAGGTTCAGGGGTTGTTTACCCTCTTCCAGATTAATTGCATAATTATATTCTGAGTTCTATGCTATGATTTTGGCTTACCTGCTCAAGAATACCCTTAGTAAGTCCCTTAGGCCTAATGGAATATTCGATAGATTGGGGTCGCGTTCGTCCTCTATATTGTTATTAGGTAGGTCCTGGAGCTCCCTCAGAACGCTTATGGGTAGCATCGCGCGCTGTAGTGGTTGTTTGTACATGGTTGCTACTATACGTTAAACCGTTTCATGCGGTAGCTAGTGGAGGGTAGGGAACTCTTTAACGCAGCGTTTGAGGTGCTATAGTATATTCTCCGTATATTGCTTAAGCCAGAGTAACCCGTGGTGGTGGAAGTATCTTGTAAGATCTTTAAGATCGCCGCCTCCCTATAATGTCTCCGCGACCTGTCCGGTAGCTCCCTATGGGGTCTCTGTTATAGAGGGGTTATTACCTATGCTAGGCTCTATACCCATCTTGCTATGGAACAGGGGTTTGATCTGATACTCCTTTAGGTATAGAGCGTATACTATTTTACCTAGAGCCATATCTTCTAGGATGTCTTTTAAGCTTGCTAGTAATATACGCCCTTTTAATTCTTTATTATTCCACCATTTAAAGGCTCCTGTCTTAAAGCGTATCTTAGGGTCTGCTTCCGCAAGCCAAGGGTATCTAAGAATAAGGTTATAGCCTTTAAAGTTAGCTACCCAGAAGGGTTGCGGGCCAACCACCTTAGTGCGGTTGTGTATATTGGCCACTAACACTATAAGCTTATGGGCACTGTGTAGTTTAATCTAATGCTTATTTAAGAACCCTGCAATAGGTTTCTACTACCTTAGCGACGGGATAAGCTTATACTCTTTTACCAAATCGTATTATATAAGATTGATTTCGGTGCCGCTACTATATAGTGCTTAGAACTAATGTACCTCGCCTATAGGGAGTACTATTTCTAGCTTAATAGCAATATGGAGAGTCTCTCCTTCCGTATCTTGCCCTAGTTGTAGCCGGGAGAGGTCCGTAACTAGGGCTTTTCTTTTTTTAGATTATTAGTGCGGTTATTACCCTGCTTATTTTTCTAATTGGGTTTGCCTCTGGAGAAGTTTTCTCTTAACCTTTTAGAGTGTTCCTATAAGGGTGCCGGATGGGTATTAGGTTGGCCCTAGAAGTCTTTCCCATTGCTTAAGGTCCCTAACTTTAACCCTTTTAAATTTCTCTTTAAGAATGGCTTCTTTAAAGTTTAGGTCTGCCCTGTGTTATTACTAAAGTGCCTACGCTTCTGGTAACCCCCTAGCTTTCTACCGGAAGAGGTCTGGTTCCTTACTATATCCTTAGCGTTTAGAACTGCTTGTTCGAAATCCGTATATATAGTGATCCGCGGTAGGGCTCCTACGTGCTTTATTTTGTTACGAATTGCTGGCTTGATTTTAGCCTAGATAAATCTAATCTTCTCCTTCTTGTGGACGCTACCGTGCTCGTTTTTAAAGGGCTCTGGATCTATTAGTTAAGTATAAGTTTCCATAAAGTTTATAAACTAGCGGAAATTGTGGCGGTTAAGCTATATCCTATTCTAGAATAGTTCTGCATAATTGTATTATATAACATGCGGATCTTAAGTCCACTTCTTTAAGAAGGTTTATAGCTGCGGCTATAAGGTAATTTGCTCTTTATTAAGCTAATTAAGTGCAATCTGGTTTAGTGATCGGTTTTTAATCTTGCTAATAATCTAGTGTGTACGCTCTTTGGTATTATCTCGTATTATTAGCATCTTAAAGAAGTTGTCTACTTTACAAACCCAATCGTCTAGCTATTAGGCGTTGGGTCTATAACGGAGTTCTAGGCTATTAGAGGCCTTAGCTAATTGGTCTATATTCTTTTTCTATTTATAGTATAGATAACTCTCCAAGTCTTCTATACTTCCTTAGGTAGATACTAGGTAGCCCCTAGGAAGCCCTTGGCCTTGGCTAGGTTATAAAAGAGTTTATCTAGCCTGGATTAATCCCTGCTAGATTTAGATTTGTCCTTAGAGGGTTTTAATATGTTTACTAGTGGCCTCCTCCTGTATAGCTTCTAAGAGCCTTGCAACAGCTTCCCGATATCTATCTTAAAGGATATTAGTATAGGGCTCTTAACTTTTTAAACTCGGGCCTAGGGAAGCTCCGGCTATAGAAGTAGTATTAGTACTAGTAACTAATGTAGGCTTTTTAACAAGGCTTAGGTTTTAAGTTAGTGTTTAGGTTAGGTTACCAAAAGGGGTAGGCCTGCTTGGCTTATAAGCAGTCTATGCGCCGCCACTATGCCAATTGTGGGCTAATAGTCTTCTGGGAAGGTTCTAGTTGGATCCCTAATTGGACGCGTTGGTGTATTCCTCTGGCATTTTTGGCTTAGGGGAAGATCTTAGAGTAGCTTCTAGCGCTTAATCTTCCGATTGGCCTAGGTAGGGCCGGAGGGGTTCCGGTTGCTTTCCGGCAGCGTTGTAACTGTTGTAGAGGGTGTCTGCGTTTTCCTCCGCGTTATTAGTAACTGTAGGTGTGCAAGAGTCTTTAAGCTTCTGGCGCATCTAGGTATTAGGGCTTGTTCGGCCGTCTTACCTAGAGGTTTATATTATCGTAATCTCTTGCTATTGGAGGGACCTTCCTACCTTAGCGCGACAGCTTTCTATAAGGTATTTATGGAGTTTCCATTTAGGTCGTTACAAGATTTTTAAGGGAGGATAGTAGGTATAAATAAAAATGTAAACAATCTGGTTCTTAAAGCCAGCTGCCCTTCTAAAAAGAGTAGGAAGGATTTGAATGTGAGGGGAACTTATAGACAGGGGGCTATAAGGACACGATTGTGGAACAAGATAGATTAGTGAGAGAGACGAATCCTTAAGGAGGTAAGGCCTCGAGGATCGTGGAGACTATATACTACGGGCACGTGCCTCCGGCACGTGACCGACGGCTATCCGAGGGGTGTCTGGGGGTTGTCCTAAGGGCAACCCGAGGTGACCTGCAATAATATCCCTTACACCAACTCTTTGTTTCTATTGCCACCCCCTACCCTTCTTCTCTTTCCTTTTCTTATGTATATATAGAGGTCTTAGAACCATATTTCAATAAATAGAGTCCTTATTTATTTTCTATAACCGGTACACAGATATCCGGTTGACAGTTTGCCACATTTATATGCTTAATTAGCAATAAGTTAGCAGATCTAACTAAGCTTAGCGTCTAAAGCAAGTAGAACCACGTTCCCCTATTATATATTTAAGTCTAGTCGCTCTCTACTGGCGTCTTCTTTACTAGTTAAGGATAGAATTTGTCCTTAAAATAGAAGTTAGTTTATGGAAATAGAAGCATCTAAACGGCTTTACTAATAATCTAAAACCCACAATAAATAGCCAAGCTAAGGATAGATGCAAATTTTAAGCTCTATACTAGCGTCCTCTTATAAATCTAAATTGATAAAAAGCAAATGTTATAAAAATCCCAAAACTAGAAATAAAAGAAATACATAAGACCAGATCTAGAAATATTAAAGAAGTTCCCATATAACAACCCCTATAAACTTTACAACGACTTGAAGCCCCCTTACGCATACTTAAAGAAGTTTACACATAAACAGCCCTATAAGCGTAGCCATAAGTCTAAGCCCCCTTGCGTAACCTAACCACCCCACCCCACTACACTGGAATAGACGAACAACCGCTATATATAATAAGCAGAGAAACGATTTAACTAAAGAGAAAACACTATAGAATAACGCATTTATATTCTCAAGGTATAAGTCTATAAGTACCTTAGTCTTAAACACAACCAATAGTTGCTATAGTGGCGTGCGTTTTAAGTCCGCAAGAAATTCAAAAAATCTTAGGTCGTCGACATGAATTTACCCTCTATTATCGCTTTTAAGGTAGTGAATAAGTTTATCTAAGGAAAGGCCTAGATCCTCGCGAATGTTTTATAGCTCGCTATAAGTCAAGTAGGCAGAGACTATGGTGGGAATAGTAAAATATTGTTTTATTTCATAATAGGCTAAGCGAAGAGAGGCCAAGGTGGGTATAATAGGACGTAAAAGTTTAATCCTTTTACTAGCTTTTATTAGAACTCTTCTTTATATTTTTATCCTACATTTATAGATTTAAGGCTATAGAGTCAAGGGCACCGTATTCAATCGTCGCCTATATTTGGTTAATAGCGTTGGCCTCATTATTAATCAATATCTCTTTATTAATGTCCGCCCCTATTTCTTAATCCTCAATGCTAAAGCCGTTTTCTCTACTAGATAGTATCTTTGCGTCCTAGTCTTTATCCTTATTACTAATATTACTTTCCCTACTAGTTAACGCCTCTGCGTTGCCATTGGTTTCTCCATCTATAAATGCCTACTTACTCACTAATAATTCAGGAATGCTGTACTTACAGGTACTTAGGAATTGTGTAATATTACTTAAGGAGAAGTTGTGATTAATACTATTAGGGATATAGAATATAATAACTTCTTCGGTAATGTTCAACATAATATAATATCCTTCGCAAAAGGGGTATGCTTAAAAGTAGTAGAACGTATAAATAAGGGTATAAGTCTGTGTGCCTCTAAGTACCAGCTGCTTAGTGTCTTAAATATAAGTCCTCCCTTAACACAAGGCAGATTAATAGGAGTTATTATACCGCCTGTATAAGGCGGAGCGCTTATAAAGGGTTTAGCTAAAACACTAATTAAACTACCCTACAACGCACCAACAGCTCCTTTGCCGCAGATGGGGAGTAAATATACAAGATTAACTAACTAAGATAAGTCTACTACTTAAGCAGTATTCTACTCCGTGAAGGGTAGGCGTTAAGAGTGGATTATATAATGCTATTCCTATTAGGTAAGGCGTTATTAGGGGTTATTATTAGCTTCTAGTTTTAGTTTATAACTTTATACAAACGCCTCTAAACCCTACTAAGGCATACAGCGTCTATTGGGGATTATTAGCTACTTATATTTAGTAACAGCTTAGCTAATAGCTACTCCTAATAGTGCCTTACTTATGGATTACTCCAGGCATCTATAGTCTCAGGCGCAGGCGGTACGTGGGCTAAGAAGTAATTATAGCTATTAAATATTGTACCGCAGACTCCACATAAAGTGGCAAAGGGCGGCTGGTATACTTTGCTATTCCCTTCTACCTTCTATCCTAACTCCGCCCTAGGAGAGAAATTAAATATAAACGTTATACTCCTAATCCTTATATGCAATTAAATTAGCTTACTTTTAAATCTAACCTTTAAAGATCCCTTACCGTCCTTATAAGAATATTATATATTATATATATTACCTTAACTAAGCTTAGATACGTTGCTAATATAGCCTATAGGCCCTTAACCAGTGCTTATAACATTACTATATGCTACCGCTCCAAAGATATTATACCTAATTATTAACCTATTAGGAACCTTAAATTATCTTAGAATTATATCAACGCCAAAGACACAGCATCTAATAGCAGGGAGGGGAAACAATCGCAGCTTTCCAGTTATATGTAGGAGTAGATATCTTATATACCTGCCCTAACACCTAATAAGGTCAGTTCTTACGAAAAGGACAATAATACAAAGGACTATAAATAAGAGGTTATAGTCTGGGCAGATATACAAGCAATATACCTCAATTACCTTAGGGGTTTAGAAGGCCATAGTAAAACCAAAACAGGCTTACCTAAGCCAATAGAGAACTATAGTAAGGCCAAGATAAACTCGCTTTAACTGAAAGAGAACTATATCGAAGGCTTATCCTAGTAGATAAATACAGTCGTAAGTTTTAAATATATTTTACAAGTACCTCTAGGTATATTTACAAGACACCTATATATTATTTAGCAATACTAATAATTAAGTAGAGAATAGTTTAGTCCTTATATCTCTATTTAAAATAATAACAATTTCTAATACCAAGATCTTAAGTGGATAAGTAAAGTATCTTATATCCTAGTTACCTACTTGTTATATAGTAAAGCACTTAACACATCTCCGAATCCCCAGTTATAGAGGAATTATATCTACGTATAGTCCTATCGCAGTAATATCCTAGTATCCTACCTGGGTTTTAGCGGTGGCTATACCACAAAAGAAACTTTTATTATACTATACTAAGAATCCTTGTTACCTCCGCCGTTATACTAAGATATACAAACCGCTTAAAGATGTTATAATTAAGATAGCTAAGCAAAGATATTAACCAGGAGAGGCGTTAAAGGGTCCATTAGAAGAGATATTAAGGAGAATAGTACGCAAGAAAAAGGCGGATTATACTAGAGATAGAGATTCTAAAAAGCCTAAAAAATAAGAAATTTCTTATAAGGAAAGATTTTCGCAATCACGTTTATCTCTTTTAGTATTTATTGAGAATTAAGGCATTAATTAGGATTTCCTTAGCTTAATATTTTGTTTCTATCTAATTGCTTCTATGTCAAGAATATCTCATTGTTGTCTATATGTAAATGAACAAATTCTTGCATATTGCATTGAAGTTAGAGACTCGCTTAGAGCAAGCAAGCTTAATAAGTCCACCTTTATATTCTTAGCAGTAATGAGTCGGCCACCCTATAACTCACTTAGTCCTCTATAAAGAATTAAATTTAAGGTGTTAAAGACTTATTACTTTCCGATCTAGATGTCTTAAAATTAACCTTTATTAACCTATCCTCTCTAACCTAGTTAAAATGTGTTGGAGTCTTCTTAACTAGAATAGGATAGAACCTTTCCTTTAAAATAGTTAGTATATTCCATATAGTAATAGAGAGGAGGGCCTACTAGGTCTTATGGGTTTGGAGGCTATAAAGGTTAATCTATAGACGTATAAATATAAAATCGACTATTGCGCCGTATAAGGATATAGCAATCTGCGTCAAAGTATCGCTTTAATCTATTGGCCTTTTCTAAGAAGGTCCCCTTTTGCTTTCAAAAATTCTTATTTACAGCTCGCTTTGACCTTAATAGTAATCGTTACTTTGGATATATAACTATAATAAATAATTAATGGCTTAGTAGCTCTCTGGTGTTTTTATAAAATAACTAGCGTATAGGTTAACTCTAAATTTTATATTAATAAGGTGGGAATATTAAGAATAAATACAGGATATATCCCTTAATATTGGCCCAAGTTATGACTCTAAAAACTAAATATTATTCTAAGAACTGGGTCTAATTCTAAAGACTATATTCTAATTCTAAAGACTATATCCTAACTCTGTTTTCGGGAACGGACCAGTTAACTATTAGGAACGTCTGCTAAGCCAAATACACTAAACACGGCTAAAAAGGTATAGCGGTTAAGCCAAGCGGCTCGATGGTCCCGGAAGAGTAAACATAAGGCTATTTTTACCCTAGCTTAAATCGCGATCCTAAAACCAAACCCGACCCTAGGAGACAGCTAATTAACTGCTATAAAAAGGGCGCGATCCTAAAAACTAGATCTAGCTAGATCCTAATTTTAGGAAACGGGTTAATTAACCACTATAAAAAGAGGTTAACTGTCTATATTTAGCATATTAGGTTTAGCTTATTTTAGGACCAGCTATATAATTATATATAAGCGCTTATGCAACTAACCCCACTCTTAGGAGCCCTACTATATTAAAGCCTTATACATTACGGAACAAACTAAAACCAGTTATTATAGCTTAGTATTTAACTAAGCCCTATAAAGCCTTAGTCTAAGCTATATTGAGTTGACTTAACTTTTCTATACCCAATCTTTAATCTTCTATATTTGCTCCTACCTTGCTTTCTTTCTTACACTTTTCTCCCTAGTTATTTCCTCATTATAAGACACGCTTAATATGTTTTTGGCCTCCCTACACTTATCTGCCATTATACCGTCCTTATATACTAGCCTCTTTGATCTCCCCTCCTCGCTGCCTACTACGCGGCCCTCCTAACGTAGCTCTCGGCGCGTTCGCTCGCAATAGAGAATTTCTCTAGATTAGAGATAATTAAAATAAAGCCTATTAGGGAAGGACTAAATAACTTTCGCAATTTATTTAACTTAACTTATTAGGATCTAGGTATCTATAGCTCTCTAAACTCGTTGCGCCAGATAGGCAATAAAGGTAATTATTAATTTATCCGTCACAAGTCCTCTCTAACACGCATAGGGCTTAAAAATCTCGTGGTTAACCTTATTCTAGTATTACAAAACCTTCCTACTGCTCGACTACTGCCGTCTAGCGCTAGCTGTAGCAATCTTCTCCATGACCTTATCCGACTTGGCTCCTTAGTTAATTTCAATAACTTTAATATTAAACGGTTTACCCCTTTCCTAAAATCCGTTATTAATCGCGAATTAGATAAGGACATTTGGAGTAATACTATTACTACTATAATAGAGTCCACACCTTCTCCCTAACCGCTACTATTCTACGCTTAAACCCCATATTTACGTAATATAAGTAGCTTTGCTAACTCGTCCAAATATAGAAAATATGTGGATAATGTTCTAAAAAAGGAGCTAGGCCCTCTTTACATTGGGATTCCTGGCTTATATAAAGCATTCTTTAGGGGAGTAGAAGGCCTTAAGGTGGTAAGCGCTACCGTTTTCAAGAAATGTAAGGAAGGGGATAATCCATTATACACTAAGAAGGGCGGCTAGCGTGACTAGCCTAAAGGCGTAAAAGAAAGTAAAGTCCTAGAGTAGTTTAATAAGTTAATTAAATTATTTCTAGACTTTATAAAGGAGTACAGGTTTGCTTTAAAGACATAATAAAGACTAGTACAGTATACTTAGCAGCCCTTATAAGGATCTACGGCTGACCAAAAGCTAGATATTAGTTTTATAGATAATCTAATAGCTAGCGAAAGCTCCTAATGCTATTAGTTATATATACTCGTACTAAAAGAGCTAAAGAGTAATCCAAATACTAATATAGCCTTAAAGGCATAGTTTAATTTAGGGAAATATATAAAAGAAGTCTTCGCCGCTTAAAATACTCGTCGCTTTATCCTAGACTTTACCCTTTATAGATCTATTATGCGGCTATAGGAGTATAACCAGGTAGAAGGTATCACATTATTACTATTTAATATTAATAAAGACGGACTACAATTTACCTTAGCAATGTTGGGATTTCTCTAGATAAATAAGGAGTAGCTTAAATTCGACCCTACTATTCTAATATTAGACGGTAAACGATATATTAAAGTCGTGTGTAATAATTAGACTAAGTATCTTATCCTTAACAAACTTATAAAGTGGGCACCCTATATCGCTAGTTAAGCGACTACTTGCTAGAGAGTATATTATAAGGGGGACACTAAGATACCTCTGATTATTAAAGACTTATGGCAGTACCCAGAGCGCAAGGAAGAGGGCAAACTGCTATATAAGGCAACAGAGAAAGGAGTGGTTAACATAGCCAGGTACTATTACCATAAGACTATTTATATAGGTGGATAAGAGGATGACATCTTTAATATCCACAAGGGGCTAGATATTACTAAAGCAATAAACTATAAGCTAAAAGGCTTAATAATGCCTTTAAAACCAACTAGAGTGTAAGCTAGTATAAGAATAGGCTAAAGTACTAGTAGAAAGAGATCTTCTAGCTATACTAACGCCCCGTTGCCGCCTAATAAGCGTATGTGTTTAAGCTCTCTAATTAATCACCCTATTATGCAGAATTGAGTGTATAGACGCGTTGTTACTTGCGACTATAGAAAGGCTCTTTATAAGGCAAGCTCTTAGGCTATAATACTTGCTATACTAAAAGGTGGCATTAAAGAATATAAGTCTTTATATACGCAGGCTAGCATCCTCTAATATAACATTTTAATAGGCAACCTCTTAATAAATAAGGAAGACGATAATCCTTCTTAATAATTATTTTTAATTAACCTCAATCTTGCGATCAAAGAGTAGTAGGAAGGGCCTTTAGGAGTATAGGGCAAGACCAGTATAAAAGCATTTATAGTAATTAAAGTGCTTCTTGGCAAGAAACACTTCTTTAGGCATAATCTAGAGTCGTTCTTCTGGGTGCTTTTTTGGATATGCGTATACTATAACAGGCTAGGTAAAGATATTAGTATAACTAAGTTTAAGTACTGGAACTATAAGAATACTATAAAGCTAGCTAAGTTAAAGTCTAGGCTAGTAAGTAGGGAAAGGCATTTTCTTAACTATATTAAGATATTTACGCCTTACTTCAAACTGCTAATCCCATATGTTAATAAGCTACAAAAGGTGGTTTTCCTAATAGATAGAAGGTAGGAGAAGGAAGATAAGGGGCTTTATTCCTAAATAAAAGAGATTCTCTAGCAAGCATAGAAGGATCCAAAGGTGTCAGCGGGTTAGATAGAATAATATTTCACTCTCTTATACTCTTCCACTGCGCAGAAGTGAAGTTTTGCTAAGATTTAAGCAGGGGCTTGTGGCTGGCGGCTAAGGCGCAGGCAGCAACCTTTAGTAAAACGCATATAAAATAGGGTAGGGTGAGTTACCTAGGCTAAATAAACCCGGGAAAGTAGATAACCTAATTACCCTATAATATGTCTTGTTTTAACCGTGTCATTACGATCATGATTATAATTAGCCTTTATAAGGTGTAAACAACATCCCCTCCCCTATAGAGACGTTATTGTATATTAGCATCTTCGCACTAGCTAGTCTACCCCATAAAGAGCTCTTATGTTAATTTAAAAGTTAGGTAGCCATTTAGCGCTTTTAGAGAGAGTAAGTAAAATAAAGAAACTATTTTTTTAATCCCTCTTCTGGTTTCGCGAATCCTAAAACTATGATTTAGGAAATAGGATCTAGATTTACAAATCACAGAATTATAAATTAGAAAACAAAAAACTAATTTTAGAGACATAACCTTAACTTTAATAGCGCCAACTAGGGAAACAAGTAAAAGAAAGGCCCCTATTAAGCCAGATACCTGCAATAATATATAAAACAGAATAGGATAACATCTAAGTAATTTCTACTACTAAATAATTTGCCATGCTCTTCAAACTCCTTATTAAAGCCATTACTATCACTCTTCTTATTCATATATTTATCATTTTATAGCTTAAAAGACTAAGAGAATATATATATTATTATCTATATCCACAGATATTCTTTAGGACCTTTCTATTATATAGAACAAAGCACTTCTCTAGAGATAATCTATCTTCTATAGGACCGCCCAAGACGCAACCTTTTTAGTTAAGCGCAAGAGCTAGCCCATAACTTTTGTTACTAGCTCTATAGGGGATACAACACTCCTAACTATTGGCCGTTAAATAAGGGACACCTACCTACTTATAACAATAATCTGGAAAATAGTCCTCTAACGCCTCTAAATAAGGATAACTGCCTAGACCTTATATTTAAGAATAAGGATAAGCGCTACTGTTTTCCTAAGCGTGGGGGTTGGAGTTAAGTCTTTTAGAGGTATTAATAGTAAGTAGGTAATATATATAAATCTTTTATACTTTACTAATGCAATAATAGTTAACTTTAAGTAATATTAGGGATGGTCTATAAGTGTTTTATTACTCTAGTGCTTTAGTTAAAGTATTTTTAGTTACGGGATCGCACTATTAGATATTTTTATGTCTATATAGAATACTTTAATAAAACTATTAAGAGATGCCTTTATAGATTTGCCTATATATCTCTTTAAGCATATTCCACCTAAAAATAGTTAGGGTTTCTACTAATAGTGAATTCTACAGAAAGAGTGCAGGGTAGCTCTTTTTAGATATACCTTGTTTTTAAAAAAACTAAAATAAATATAACTTTATGTTGCCTAACCAACGGATTCACCCTTTTATTTTGGTAAAATAGCTACCACGCTAAGAACCCTGCCAAGATTTCCTTCTATATCCTAACTATTAGCTAACGCTGCCTTTTAGTTAATTACTTATATAAAAACTATATATTAGCGAAACTATTCTAGATAGCCTTTAAACTCCGCCTAATATATATTTACGCCACGCACAAAAATAGCCTTTAAATATTATGGACCGAAGATTTATTTTGAGTTATAGTAACACTACTTAATTAATTCAATTCTTCCTTAAACGGCGTATGCGAGCCAATACCCTTACTATAGGAGAAGTACAAGCCCTAAGCTCTATAAGGAATTTAAGAATATTAGCTATACCTAAGACAACGCTTATACTACTCGCCACTGTACGCCTATGCTAACTTAGTGCGTTAATATTAGCACCTGCCTCAATAAGCAACTAAAGCACGTCCATATATCCATTATTGGCATATAGTGCAGTGGTGTATTAGCGCCTTAATTAAATAGGCTTATATCCTAAAAGTCCCTCCCTAGATCCCTAATCTAATTAGCGGAGATATCCGCGCCCTTACTAATAAGAAGTTAAATAGCGTCTGTAAATCCCCGTCCGGCAGCAAAATGTAATGGTATAAAGCTAGAAATATTGCGCTCTAAGACATCTACTCCTACCTTAAGCAGTAGCTTTATTAAGACAGTTTTTCTTTACCCTGCTAGGAGGTGTAATAATATATTTCCGTAAGGATCTCTTAGGTAGATATTAACCTTTAGTTTTTTTTAGTAAGGATTTAAAAGTGAACGTATAGTTATAAATAGCGGCCTATTCTAAAACTGTCCCCCTTTTTCTTTCTTTATAGTAGAGTATAACATTACTAAGTCCAGTTATTAGACAGCTAGAGAGCTTATAGGTGTATATAAAAGCAATAAGATAAAGCTTGCCTATTAGAGCTATATATAGATAATATGCCGACCGACTAAGTAAGCTTAGACTTGCTAAATCAAGATAATCTATAACCATAAAAAGGAGTTCTGGAGGAAGGTTAACTAGACAAAGGGCCACTATAGCTATAGAAGTAATTGTTACCAGGCTATCAACCTAGTAAGAGGGTACTTAACTTAATTAACCCTATAAGGAGGGGTGCAAGCAGAGGTAGACGTAGTAAAAAGTCTTAGAGGTAGAAAACGTAGAAAGTTCAAGAGGGCCATAGTTGTATAAGAAGGTCAACTAGAGTATTTATATAAAGGAATCCTAAGCACTACCTCTAATAGTGTGTTAATTCTCCTACATTTAAGGTATAGTTTTATGGAGTCTAGATTTTAATTTTTCTAATCCAGTATACGCTAAACTAGATTCCAAATTCGTTTTTTAGAAAAACAACTTTAAAATCTAGATTTTGATTTACGCTAATACAAATTTGTTCTTTAGAAAAATCAACCTTTAGTTTTAAGGATATGATAGATCCTTTAATTAAACTATAATAATTGCCCTAGCTATATTTTCTGTAAACTTATTTTTAGGAACCTAAAACTTAAGTATTTAGGCAAATTTATTAAAGGAACAAGAGGTAGAAACAATTAGGGTTACAAAAAGTTTAAACAAAATTCTATATTAAGCAATATAGTAATATATATATTTTTTACTTTACAGTTAAATTATATCCGCAAATGCAAATCTAGTTATTATAAGTATTAGTCTATTTAAAACTGTTCTAGCTATTCCTACTGTTTACATTTTAATGGAACGCTTAGAAGAGGCCTCTCTAGTACTTAATAATTAATGCAGCTAAATAGGGTATCTAGACCTTAAATTATTACTAACTACTAAAGTGTTTTTAGAAGCCCACTAATTATCCTTAGCTTGTTTATAATTCCTTTAATTAATATACACACCTTCTTATCCATACTTTTTGTAGTAAAGTGTATACGCCGTCTAAACAATAGAACGCCCTTTAGTATAGACTCTATATAAGCTACCAGCCGCCCAAAGATAAGGAAAAAGGAAGAGGCCTTAATAAGGGTATAATAAAGGTTCTCTTTACCTTAATAATTAAGAGTTAAACAGCAAAATATAGTCCCTTAACACTGGAAGCTACTATTAATAAAATAAGGTACATTATTAAGCTTAAAGTAGAAGATAGAAGCATAGATCAAATCCTTTACCAAGGTTGCTTATATACTAGACGTAATAGAATTATATACCAATTGTTTAAGATCCTTAAGTAAAGATAAATTATTAATGTTCGGCTCCGGACCATCAAAAAATACATTAAGACGGTGGTATTGGCTACGCGCCTCTATCAGCACGCTATTATAGAACTTTTTCCATTCTCTTTCTCTATCTAAATTGGCCATAAATACCTACACTAGGCGGGAAATACATTAATCTATAACTAGGGATTATACTCCTACCTTGTATTCACAAGCAGAAGAAGTGCTAGTCCCTAAAAAGAGTATAAAATCCAGTTAGCCCTTATCCGGCCAGAGAAATTGGCATTTCCAGAAAGTAATAAAACAAGGATTATTACACTCAAGGCTACTATCTTAATAAGTACCTAGGTTATTAAGTACTTTAGGCTTAAAATACTATAGAGCCGTAGATATGCAGGAAGCACTTTTCTAGCGCAGTTAGTAGGAAACTTAAGTTGGGAAGGTAGGCTTTAGAGACTCATACTTTACTAATTAATACATTATGCTCTAGCCACTAAGCCCGAACAAGTTAATACCCTCAAGTTAATATTAGTAAAATTAGATAAACAAATATCTCTAACTTATATACCGCACTCCCGAGGTCTTTATCCTCTATTATAGTTTAACATTAGATAAGGCATAGTTAGTTATATAGTTATTATAGTTACCACAACCTTTATATTATTCTTTAGTGGATTAAACATTTTAGGAGAAATGCTTAGACTCTATTAAAACGCGCTCTTAATAGCAGATAAATCATACTAATAGTCTCTAATAAGAGCGCTAATAAGCCTTTAAAATCTTCTTATTAAGGGAAGGCGTTCCTCTTAATCTTATAGAAAAATCTTTCTAGTAAGCTCCTCAAATTAACAGAGAGACTCTTAGAAATTACATAGCATAAAGTACATATTAATACCAATTAGGCTGCCTTAAAAGTATATTAGGAAATAAATTATCTAATTAGCAATTAATACACACCAACTAATATCCTATAGATATAGTTAAAATAATTCTAAAGCGGGCAACTGAAATGCTAAACTTATTGCTTAATGTAATTAAGGAAAGTAAGAGGTATAACGCTATAAACACCGCCTCCATCTATATAAAGAACACAAGTGCTGGCCATAGGTGGAATAAATTAAAAGCTAGATGTTTTTTAGGGTACCCTACAAAGTAAGCAAGAAGAAATATTAAATGTATGCTTCTCCAACTTTAGTTTTTAGCCAAAGGTTTTAATGCATATATTATAGATTGCATGGCCGCAGTTAAAGACCTTCTTAGGCATCCTTATTAGACAGCAAAAGCAAGATTTATGGCTCTTAAACAGCATAAATTGTGGCCAAAAGGACTTAAGTCGTTAATAATATATAAGTAAGGCACTCTCCGTAGCAGGCTATAATACTATTTTTGCAAACAAGGCTTCCATTTCTTCTTAAATAGCTGAAATAAATTTTTGTTGCACATCTTTATAGATAATATAATCATAAATCGCGTTTCTGCAAGCGTCTGCGAAAAGCACATTAAAAACAAATAATAGGAGAAAATCTACGCCGATTAGCCAAATAGTTAATTGGTATATTATATAACTTTTACAATAAGATCCCAGCGTATAACTCGCTAGTAGTAAAGCGGAAGCAGTTAAAGGTACTACAAAATACTATAGCTATGCCTATCTTGGCATTTCACGGATCAATTCTTATAGATACTTTTAGAATTCTTATATAGTAAATCCTTAAGGACGAGATAACTAAATAAAATAAAAAGATGACTTATCTAAGCAAAATTTATCTATCATGATTGTAGAAAGCGCTTCAATATAGCGCATATTAAAGAGAAATCCATTATATCGGCGGGCCTATATAGCCTCTGCGGAGGCTGAAAGAAGGCGTTTTTATAATATAGAGGAGCGAACACTATAATTCCATTTCTAATTTAACCTAAGGACTTAAATGCTATAGAAATAAGCGCTTAAGTCTTTTTCAATATTATCTTCTTATTTATATTCCTTAATACTTTTTATAACTATTCTTATATTAGTCTAGAGCTTGGCTTCCGCAATAGACGGGTTAAATATAGTAGATAAAGTATTAAGAACTATAAGTATACGAGAAAAAGTAGATTAAGGGAGGTTATATAGTGGAGGCTTAGTAGCTTGGCATACTAAATACTTTAACACACCATAAAGCCCGCCTAGGTCAGAAGTAAAGTAATAAACAACATTTAAAAGAGGAGTAAGGATATAGGTAGAAAGATAATTTACAATTTCTTTTGCCAAGTAATGGCCTAATTACAACCATTTAATCTGTCTTACTATTTTATACCCATTTTATAGGCTGGGTGCGGAATCTAATAAACTATGATTATAGATCTTAGAGTTAATGTATATTAATAGGCTATTATCTCTTTATATCTTTAAATCACTTCGAAGGTAGACCTGATAATGGGAGTTTATTAAAGATGGATTATTCTTCTTACCAAAAATTTGCCTAAGGAGCTTAGATTTGGTTTGTCTGCTAATTAATATAACAAAAAAAGGAGTTATATTAGGCTTTAATAAAAGAGACCTAAAAGTATAATAATAAACTCTTAGCACGCTCTTACTCCTTATATAGGTAATTCTTATCTAGGGTAGGTCGTTTATACTTAGGCGGAAAGAAATATAATTAGTATTGGCTTAAGTTCTACTATAGGGACTAACAGCTGTTTATATTTCTAAAGTAGGCATATATAATCTTGGCGCTTAGTTACAAATTATATAAACGCCAGATCTAAATATCCCTAATTATAAAATCTAAAATCTAGATTTTAGAATCTGGAATCTGGAATCCAGCTTAGCGTGGGCCAGATTAGAAAAATAAAATACGCGGTTTAACATTTTAACCATACTTAGGAAACCAAATTATAACTCCAGAGTTTAATTTCCCTAAAAAGTGGCAGCTGTGGGCATCCTCTTTTTAAGCAAGAATATGGCGTTTCAATGCCCTATACAAAGAGTAGGCACGAGGAAGGGATTTATATACACTATTCTTACATTATCTATACGAGCTCATAGGATTCCTACTTTACGCTTTATATCTCTGGAGCTCTTTATCCATTAACAATTACTACCACTTTAAAGCTCCTATATAGATTTCCACTTTAGCAGTAAGTATTCTCGCCACTTAAGCATAACTACTTGCTATCCTAATAAATAGTTATAGAGAATATCGCTGCTTAATCTACCAAACGAAATATTATTATTAATAGCCAAGAACCTATAAGTAGAGGGAGATATTAACGCTTTCGCCCAGACAAATAACCACCTCTATAGTAATATAAATCCTTACCTTTATCGCCATAACGCTGAATGGAAGAATGGCATGGCACTAATATAGGCTGTAAAACGAGGATAAAATACAACTGCTTAAAAATCTCTTAAAGCTACCAAAATTAGAGTGGCGACTCAATATCAATACTATAGACGTGCGGATTTGTTATAGGCAGTAAGAAACAGACACAAATTAGTAATATAGCTATTAATTAAAAGTAGACTTAGCAGTCTTAACCTAGAGGACTTTTCGCATAAGCTATTATACACCACAAGGTTTAGGCAGACGGTAGTAGTACAGCTACTCTTAGAAAGCGTTAATATAAACTATAAGTAGGAAAACGGCCGGATACCACTATTATTAGCCGCAGAAAAGAGGTATAAAGATATAGTTTAACTGCTTCTAGAATATAAAAATGTTTATATTAATACAAGAGACCGCTTAGGTCGGACACTACTATTATAGGCTATCAATTATAAGTATAATATAGTGGTACAACTTCTAGTTAAGTATGGGGGTGTTAATATTAACTTAAAGGACTCCTTTGGCAGAACGCTATTATCCATAGCTAAAGCACGTAGGGATGCTACAATAGTCCAACTGCTTTTAAAATATAAAAGTAATAGTCCAAAATCTATAGACTAGTATAGTAGTATAAGTAGTGCTTTAATTTAATATTAAGGAATAGGTAAAGATTAACCTAGAGGCAGTCTAACTCTAGTATATAGATTAATTAGCAGGTTAATAGTTCTTAATAATACAGTAGATATAAAACTCTATAGATTAGCTAACTCTTCTTCCTACTAATTAATATAATTATTTCCTATATACCTTAACCTCTTAGAGATCTACTTCCCTTCTATACCAGTTCTTACTACATACTTAGCCCAGCTTTATATTTAGCTATAGCAATTATATAGTTAGTAGCGCAGCCTAGCATATTTAACAGCTATAACCTTAGTATATAGCTATATTTAGCAATAATCTCTAGTTATCTAATTTATACCTTGTTGTTTTTATAACCTGGTTAAATAGTAATCCTTTTTACTTATAAGATTACTAAGGACTGTGTAGTTACTTAGTTACAACTATAGTAAGATATAGGGTAATAAGTAAAGAGTAGATACTGGTAATAGTAAATTATACCAAATACTATCTATAAATAGGTTTACATTTCTATCTTATTAAACTCAGTCTTTTAGATTTAGGCCTTTATAAATCTATTACTTTCTAGCTTTCCCCTCTATATAATAGGCTTCTGCTTAACCAAAGGTTTAAGTGCTTTAGTTATTAACTTTCCCTATTATAAGACCCTATTAACCCACTCTACTAGATTTTCTATATCTTTATAGAGTACTTCTACCTCACCTTGAACCTGCTTTAATTGCCTATTTTTTTAGCCTTAATAATATTAAATAATCAAGGAAATGCATTACTTTTTTAGCTGCAATACTATAGCTTCCAAAGCCTTAACTTGACCGCTGCTTAGCCGATTAAAGTGGTTTTAGAATAGTGGAATAGATATATAGAAATTTACTAGCTCTGTTAAGGAAGGAGACCAAAGAGTAGGGTTGTTTAATATATAATTAATATTAGAAGTCTTACTAGGGTCATAATAGTGTGAGTCTAAGGCATTGGATAACATATTTCTTAAGATAATTAGAGGCTTAAATTAATAAATTAATAAAAGAATTAAGGTTTGTTAGTATATGTAATATACCACATATTAAAGTAGTGGGCATAGGCATTTTATAATATATCTACCAAGAGCAATTCACTAGAGGGCCTCCATTTTTACTTAAAACAAATAAGTACTGTGTTTTAAGCTAAGACAATTTACTTTTTAGGGTAAAAGGATTAATTCATTACTTTTCCAATCTTATATAGCTTATTAAACGGATATTAAAATCGGAAAACGGATAATAGATTTTTAAATAGGTACTTAAAAAGGTAAAGACTATCCCTAAAATCACACTTAGCCTCCCATTTTATCGCCACCTTTATTCCATAATATAAACAACTTAAATAATACTAGCTCAAGATAATGCTCTAAATACCGCCTATCTCCCTTAGTAGATGTAATAAAATAATGCTATAAGGATTAGTAATTAAGGCAAGAAAATAATAAAGCGTCCTTACTAGCTTAGAGAATTTCGTAAATGCTATCTTCTTTAAATTGAACAGATCATCCAAAAAATCTATTAATTAATTACAGCCACTTTAATATTTAGGATTATATAAGCCAAATACCTTATTAATAGCCCTTTACTCTTAAATATAGTTTATATCTCTAAGCTGTAGTTAGGGGCGCCTCTCTATATAAGCTAGTAATATAAACCCCAAATCTTCTAAGTCGGTATTTAGGATAATATTAGGAGCATATTTAACAGCCTCTTTAAAGTTCGCTATATTAAAGTTAGCATAATAAATAGAGCTTTTTATAGAAAACTTACAGAGCAGCACCTACGCGTCTTAGCTGGATATGCAAATTAATATAAGGCTGATTTAGTAATATAAAATTCCTAGCTTTTTAAGGTAATTAAGTGCGTTAAAAACCTAACTCTTAGTACTTAACTATAAGTTAAAGAGCTTAAAAAACATACTAAATATATAATAAACTATAACTGCGCTTCTTCTAGTCTAACACAAACATGGATTATTTCTTTAAGTATAAATCAATAGTATTTAACACTAATTCTCAGAAATTCGCCTTCTAAGAATGCTTGCTTAATTTTAACAATGTTATTATACACTACTTGCCTAAGAATCTCCTTCTCTACTAGCCTATACTCTTTTTTAAGCTTCCTAGATATAATTATGCCAGGAATATACTTACGCCTATATATTACCTATTTAGTTTTACCCTATATAAGCGTGCCTAGGGTAATAAGCCCTTGCAGCTATTTAACACCAGAAGTGTTGTTTAATATCGCAACTAAGACTTCTGGGGAAGTAGCAGTGTTCATTTAATTTAAAAAGGCTTTTAGAATTGGTACATTAAGAGATATAATGGATTAGTGGATAATATTAGTATAACTTTTTACTTCTACATAAGGGCGGATTTTGTTAAAGCTATTAGGGCACTTTCCTTAAGGTCTAGCATCCTCTATAGTTAGAGATGCCTAGTGAACGCATTCTTAATTACATGTCCGCTAGAATCTATATATAGTGGCATAATTGCCTATAGGGGGAAGCATCTGCTATAGTAAAAGGCAAGCGCTTTTTAAATGTCCTTATAAGATAGGAATCCGCCAGTGCAAATCTAAAATCCAGGAAACCGTTATTAGGAAATCGAATTCTGTTTTCACAAATTAAAGCTTAGTTATTAAGATTAAAACACAGTTCCATCTTCTAAACTTCAACTTTTGACATTTACGCTTAAGGCCAAGCTTGATATCTTTTAAATGGGCACGAAAAAGCACCTTTAAGATAGAACCCTTAATTTATAGCAAGCTTCCCTACTATTATCAGCCTTTTAACGAATTTTTAACTCTACACCCTAGTGCCAGACAACCGCGAAAGCTAATAGGTATAGCTATCCTAGTTAAAGCAAAACTTATTAAATCTAGCAACCATTTAGATGTTTCCTTCTTCTAAATAGTATAACCTTTAAGCCAAAATCCAGTCGCATAACCAAATATAGGACGCGCTTTATACCAAGGTTTAGCTACACGTAAACTTTATATAGTAGTTAATTTAACTATCTATAGATAACGCTGCATAGCGTACTGCGTATAACAATATTACTGCTATGCTCCAGTAGTATACTTAAGATTATACTTATATACTTGCAGACAACAATTACCTAAGGGCCGAGATTCAGCGGCTTATAGTTTAGGTACTCTACTTCTCTATACTTTCTACCTTTATAAACTAATAATGGCCAGTCTAACCGCTTATCAACTTTTATTCTTGACGCGTTAGCCCTAAAGGATAAATAAATTCGCGTCCTCTAAAAGAGGTTGTCCTAATAATCCAATAAGACAAACCGTGAATGTTATAGTGGAGATATAGCATCAGTAACGGAAAATTCTAGGGTTTAGGGGGAAACAAAAGCGTTGGATTATACGTCTTCTTTATATTCCCCCAAAGTTTAGATAATTTTACTTATGCTACGAAATCTAAAATACCTTATCTATAGTCTAGCATTCTTAATTTCTAAGCGTTCTTATTTCCAAGCATTTTTATTTTCTAAGTATTTTTACCCCTAAGCATTCTTATTTTCTAAGCATTCTTAGTCTCTAGGCATTCTTAAATTCTAAGCATAATTTGTCTTTAAAGCGCTGAATTAAAAAAGAGACGTAGAGGATCAAGTAGCGTGCCTCTAGGCTATTAGCTTTATATAGATACTCTACACTACAAAGTCACTCCTTAAGGTATAAAATAGGCATAGCCGTATTTTAAGGTGCGATTATTAGTAAATGCTTGTTATACTACCTATTTATTCTAAAGCCGTAAGCAATCTAGCCACAAGGGTCTCAGATAGGCATTATAATAGGCTTTTAGGTTATTAAGAGATAGACTTATACAAAGATAACCAAAGGAAGGTATTTAAATCTCTTTAATTACTCATTTTTAGAATACTAGAAAGGTTTTTAATAAAGGTATAAATATAACCTTAAATTATATAAAAGCCGTAAAACAAGGGATATTACTTAACTAATACAATATATAGGTTATACAAAAATCAACAAACTTAACGCAAAGATAAGAATTAGTAATAACTAAATAAAAGTATAAACCTAAACCCTAAAAACCTAAGCTCACCTTACTTAGGTTCTATACTACTAGGTATTTCCCTCTTTCCTATAAAGTAAGTTCACAGAAGTCGCTAACTCCTATTATTAAAAAGTAATCTTCTTTAAACTCCTTATGCGTAGAATTCTTGTTAATGGCCTAGCTTGCGGTAGGTAATCGCCGGCCTATATAAGCGGGTAATAACCGGCCTGCGCAAGCGGGTAATAACCAGCCTACGCAAGTAGGTAATACCCTAAGTGACTAGTTACGGAATGTACGAGCTATTCTCATAGCAAGCCTAATAGAAGGAGATCTGCTTCTTTCTAGCTCTTTATTTAGCATAAACTTAGAGAATCTGGCTTCTATAATAGTAGCAGAATTATAAAGCGCCTAGTTGGCAATCTACGCTCCCTATTTTAATTATAGAGTTGCTCTAGTCTTCTACTTTTTCTCTAACTTGCCATTAATATCCTAATCAATTAAAATATAGCAAGGACCGTATCTCTTATCTCCTTTTATATCTGGATTAAGTAGATTTAACTTAGTGTCTATATTAACTACGCCTTCTATAAACCAAGCAACTCTAAAAATATCGTTAATATAACGCCTCGTATATTTATATTTGCCATTATTTAGTTATTGGTCTCTATATTAATTAAAAGGGTTGCTAACTTTTTAGTTCTTTAATAGATTCTCTTTATACTAAAAATCCGCTATAGATGACTTAATTTAATACTTTAGATAACTTTTTAGTCTATATTTATTAATATACTTAATGCCCCTTCCGCCAATCCACCTAATAGTTATTATAGGCATACCCTTAACCTTCTTCGGACTAGGCCTATAATACAATAATCAACTATACTTAGGGTCCTCCTTTAAGTTATCTTTACCTATAAGGTTAATAGGCTCGTTCTTCCCACCATTCTCTATACTTTTATAGGGAATGCTATTTATCCCTTTAGCACCCTTACTAGGCTCCTTTTTGACCTTAGCCTTGCCCTTAGCCTCAGCCTTGCCCTTAGCCTTAGCCTTGCCCTTAGCCTTAGTAGCCTTAGCCTTAGCCTTAGCCTTAGCCTTAGCCTTAGTCTTAGCCTTGCCCTTAGCCTTAGCCTATTCTTCTACCTTAGGTTCCACCTTAGGTTCCTCCTCAACTTCCTCCCTAACTTCCTTAGATTCCTCCTTCTCCTCCTCCTCCTCCTCCTCCTCCTCCTTTTCCTCCTCCTCCTCCTCCTTCTCCTCCTTCTCCTCCTCCTTCTCCCCCTTCTCCCCCTTCTCCCCCCCTCCTCCTCCTTCTCCCCCCTGGATCCCCCCTATCTAGTCTCCTCCGATTTCACCTAACTATCTAGCTGACTTATAGCCGCAGCGAAATATTCGTTATACCAAGTGCTCTAGAGGTAATACTCTAGATCAGTACCCTATAGCCTGGCCTTCTTGGCCTCTATTACTTTCTATACTATAGAGCCTGCTTTCTCTTCTAGATCGAGGACACTTAGGTTATTAATAGTTTTTAGATATTCCTTATACTCAGCCACTAATTTATTAGTAAGAGTGGCCATCTTAACCAATTATAAGATACTATTATGGGGTAATACAAAAAGTGCCGTTCTTATAGGCAAAATGCGGAACTAAAAATAGAGGTTAGAGTAAAATTTAAAGTAGAACTAAGAAAACGGAAATCGGAATAGACTTTAAAGTGTAATTAAGGAAATAAAAGTTAACTTAGTAAGTTAAGTGCCTGCTTAATAGGTTACTTAAAGAATAAATTATAAGCTAGGTTACCAGGCAGAGATTCTTAAATAATTCTCATAAAATAACATACTTTAGCAAATAGATACCTTTACTCTTAAGCTAACAAACGTTTACCCCCTAGGTATAAATTCTAGTTTTTAATTTCTCATTTATAAAATCCGTTTTCCCGTTTATAAAATCCGTTTTTGTATTTATTAAATTTACTACCAAATCTAAATCTAGAATGCCTTTTTCTGTTACCCTTTTTACCTTTTATATAGGCTTAAATAGTTGCACCTTCTATTGTCTTACGTCCCTATCCAAAACCATATTTTTTCTTTAGACTATTACGTCCTCTCTAGCCGCTTCTACTTCCGCAAGCACCATTTACTTCCATTACACTGCGGTATGGAATGATTTAATATCATTCTAATATGCTTACTAGTTAGATAGCCTGTTCCTAACCTATACACCAACCACACCACATTAAATAGTATAGATTTTAGTTGGAGCTACTAGATAGCTTACCTTCAATCCTAACTCTATTAGTGTATTAGTCAGAATAGTACTTTAATTTAATTTCCTTAGTCTTAATTACACGTTAACATAAAGTCAACTCAAAAACCCTTGCTAGAAGAACAGCTCCTTTAATATAGGATTCAATTAATTTAATCCCATAAACATAAGCAGCAAGTTTGTTATAGATTTTAAGGTAGATACTAAAAAACCTTAATAGTTCTACTGTGCACAAACGTTCCATAAGTCTTATTGCTATGCCGATATAGTTTTTAGCGTAAACCCTAGAGACGAGGCAGATCAGTTTATAGAAAATACTCGAAACTCTACCATTAAAGTAGCCCTAGTTATGCTTCCTACTATTAATACCTGTCCTCCCCCTTCTAAGAGCTCCGAGGTTCTATTATCTCCTATAGTTACCAACCCCGCGGTTCTTCTAAGTATAGGCAAGGTTGCGTTAACTAGTAGTTCTTAAAACTTATTCTTAATCTTGCCTAAAATTTCTAATAGCGCTAGAGATCTGTTACTTAGATTAAGTTACTATTTAGGAGGTATTCTTGCGGCATTAGTCTTATAATTTATAGACTTTTGTAGTTATTCGGCATCTTTAGGTAGAGAATAATAAATATAGAGATAGTTTATGGATAATCCAAACGTATAGAGTACTAAATAAACTATCTACTTTTTAAAGTCTTGAAAGAGAATGCTGTAAGATTTAGAAAGATTAATACGCTTGCTTATAGAAAACCACTTTTCCGTTTCTAGAATACTGGTTCCTTTTTCTTATTTCCTAAACCCCGGTTCGCATCCCGATTCTCGCTTCTAAGATCTTAACCTTTAGATACACCCCTTTTTAATTACGCCTAAAGTCAAAAGACCTTGCCATAATGGAAACTAGGAGATGTCTTATAATACCTTCTAGGCCTATTGCGACCCTATTCCTTTAAGTCCGCTTATTAAATAGCACTTAGCTATTTCCTATCTTTTGCTTAAATGGGGAGCCTAGTACTATATCACTTTAAGAGCCTTATAGAGATATTTTAAAAGAACCGCTTTTAAGTACTATACAAACGGTTAATACACCTTGCATTTAGATATTAAAATCTGGTTAAAGGCTTGAATTTTATATAATTATTCTATTATACCCATTCCGCCTATTCTGCCTATTCCGCCTATTCCACCTATTCCGCCCATTCTGCCTATTCCGCCTATTTCGCCTATTCTGCCTATTCTGCCCGTTTCCCCCAAGCTCTCCTTATGAAGTTTTACGTTTGGTTTAGTAGAAATATCAAACTAGAGATAGGCTAAGATTCTCCTTTCTTAGAAATATTTCTATTATTGGATTTAAACAAGATTTGCCTTAGTTACGGTTTTGACGGAGGAGAGTTAAGAGGCCATACTTTATTGTATAGAGATAGCACCTGCCTCCCATAATTATCCTTAGTGGATTAGAACGGATTTGTTAGTTTTTATAGCCTATATAGTAGGCTTAGAGAAACTAGCAAAGATTTTAGTTCTTATACAACGGTTATTAAAGGCAGCGGAGGATGCAGTAGTAGGGGAGGCAGGTAGAGGTATTAACTGGGATTTAAGGCCATATATTATCCTAATTGGCACTGCCAAAAGAACCGGTTCTTTTGGTGCTATTTAGCGGTTAATAAAAGGCTTACTTAGATCTTATTTCTTCCTTTTACTAGTAAAAAGTCTACCTTATACTAAAAGAAAAGAGAAACCAGTTCTTCTACTTTTTTCTATAGTGCTTTCCCAGCGGCCATAACTTGAAGATTTTCGTCTTAAGTAGTAGATTTTATAATCTTCCTAATAATGCGTCTATTTGGCACCATAAACATAACGCAATCTTTCTCTAAGTAATTTTAACAAAGTGGTTAAGGATAAGATATAGTAATAACTCTAAGGCTAATAGTATTATGTGCGCTTAGTCGATTATATATACACTACACTATTATCATTAAAAAGAGTTATTTTGTTAAAGCCTAAATAGTAATTTAAAACTGGGATTTAGGAATCCAGTTCCAGTTTTATAGTTTTAGAAACCAAGCCATTATATATATATAAGTTTTGTAATCCGGGATCCGTGAAACCAAATTCCAATTCAAAAACATAAGGAATATACTTATATATTTAAACCAGAGAATCTCTCTAAACTAAGAGCATAGCACAGCGCAAATATAATTAGAATTATACTTCTTCTCCTTCCTACCCTATCTTTAGGCCAAATTCTTCTTTCCTTTAAAAACTCTCTCCTATGCCTAATAAATCCCATTGCATAGGTAAATGCGGGAGACAAACTGGATTTCCAGTACGTTTTAATACTAAAAATTCTTAGAGCTATGCTAATTAGGCTATATAGATTATTTAATTCGCAAAACGCGTTATATAAGGTAACCTTAAACTTTACAGATTCTACCTTTCTCTCTCTTTCTATAATTATAAGACCCTATAACTGTTCTAGGGACTAAACTGCCAGCTTTAAGATTCCCTAAAGCGCGCCAAATAGCATGGCTGCTCTTTAATGGTATTACCCCTTATCCCTTTTATAAGGGCTATGCTTATCTAGCTAAGGCAGTACATTAGTTAATGCGCTACATTATGTTTTCTTATAAGTATTATAGGTAGTAGTGGCAATTATAATACGTTTTAGGTGGATTAGGCAAGTGTTACAGCAAGTATTACTTATTAGAATAGCACTAGCTTCCTTTATCCATTTCCACAAGGTACTCCCAGCGCGTTTAGTCTTATAACGCGAATAATGTCTTATTAGGATAAGTTGCAATTAGAGGGCGAATCTATATAATTAGTTTTAGTAAATATATCTATTTTACAATATACTTAGGCCAATATTGATTAATATAGGTTTACTTATACGTAACACTGTATTAACTGTAAATAAATGTTATCTAACCCTAACTTTAATAGCCTTAAAAGCATAATAAATTTATTTTAGTTCTTTATACAGAATAACCTTACTTATTATTGCCATTATAAGCTCTAGAAGTAGAATATATCTAAATAGCTATATAAATTATTAAGGACATCCCTATAACTCTTAATCTTATCCCTTCCCTTATAACCTAAGAGTATACGCCTCCATGCCTATTAGATTTAATATATATATTCCTATACCTCTAGAGGTTCTATTTTAGCCAAGCGCGCTTACTCTAACTCTAATTCTAGAATCTCTTTAAACTTTAGTATTTTTGTTTATAAAGTATAATTCTCTTTACCTTTTACCACCTTTATTAATGCTAGCCACTCTGTCTACATTTTAATCTATCTTAAGTTTATCTTATCCGTTAAGGTACCTAAGTTAGGCTTATATCCGTACTGCATTTACCTAAAGAGGTTTGTTACTATGTGCTTACTTTTTCTAGCAGATCTTTAAGGTGTAATGGGAGTATTATTACAAGGCGGGATAGCTTTTTGCTTATGCTATATCGCCAACCTCTACTTGCAAAGCGAAGCAGATTTATGCCTATAAGGGGAAGTAGATTTGTGTTTATAAGCAATCCTTCTATAATTATTGTCCGCAGGTTGATCTAACACTATAGTAGACGATATATCTTCGTGCCTTACTCCTAAAAGTTTAGATTCTTCTTAAGTGCTACTTCTCTCTAAAAAAAGAGTAGTTAGTAGGTTAAGATTCTAATTTTCTATAAAGAAGATACTAGAATATACCTTTATCTAGAAATATACCCTCAACTTTGGTAAGGAATTCGGCGTTATCTATGGCTTTGTTATTAATTAAAGTCATATTCTTATTAATTTCAGTATATTGTCCTTTGAAGTTAAGCACCTAGCCAGATTTATCAATTAAGTCCCCTTTAATTCCAGTTATACTATTAATTGCCATAAACTAGGTGCCTACAATTATGCTTTACTCTAATGCTATTATTATCTGGCTTGGGACTGGTCCTTCTAGATTATTTAGAAATGCCGTACTTCTTGCCTAGTTATTAACTATAGAATTCTTAGAGATTTCTGCTAGGGTTAAACCAAAAACAGGATTTCTTAAGAGAGTAATATTAACAAAGCCGTAAATAAGAGCTATTAAGAATAGGTATACTGTCTTTTTAATATCTTAGTATAGAATGGTTTCTTCGACTAAAGGGCCTAGGGGATGCCTATTTATATTTAAAAAGCTAACCTTTACGCAAGACCCAAAACAATACCCTAAAAGGTAGTGCCGTGGCTCTACCTTATCTTTATTTGCTGTAACTGCATAAATTCTAATCTTAGAAAGGTAGATGCTTTAATAAAGCTAACAGGTTACTAAAGTGCTATACTACCTTAGTTTAAGAACCCTTAGTAACGCTAAGTTTTAAATATTTAGCTTGCATGCTAGATTTATAGTTAATAGGCCCTTAATTTTAAAATAAAGTAAAATAACTGGAATAAGTAAGGCTAGGGATACTATACTATAGTAGACAGCTTAAACCGCCGCAAGCCTACTTAGCCTGTTTACTTTTAATATTCTTAAGTTCTACTATTAAAATCATTTGCTCGTATAACTAAGGCCCTAGTATAAAACACTAACCTACTTACTTAAATAAAACTACTGCGCCCACCTAAGGCCCTGCTTGGTAGGTAACCCTTAATTAGTGCTTACTACTTACGGTTATTTAGGCAACTAAGGCGATTATAGCAAGGCTATTTATACTCTGCCTTACCGGTTTATATAGTACCCCTAGATAGTTTTACTTAGACAGCCCATCACATATTATAGTGGTATTAATTAGACTATAGGGTGTGCAATAGGAGTATAGCAAAGCTCTGTTTCTAGAATGTACTTTATATTTACCTTATACTAACTTACCCCTTTTTGGTATCTCTATTAGTATAAAATGAAGTATAACTACTAGTACCCCCACTACCTACTCTATATATCTTTTGTCCTTACTTTTTTCTTTATATAGTTGATTTATCTAAACTAAAATGCCCAAACAAATTTACCCTAAAAGGCAACCGCATTTTACTAAAGATAGTAAGCCTTATTCTAAACTAAAATCCCTTAAAGAGATCTCACTTAAGGATTTTAAGAAGGTATTTATAGTAAGGAAGAAGATTGTCATTCTAAGTAGTACTAGCATTTTAGTAGCTGCGAAAAGTAAGTCTTTTATATAGAAACTATAGAGATCTACTTTTCTAACTCTTAATGCTTATAGTTCCCAACTTTTATACGCTTTATAGGCACCAATCTAGACGTAGCCCATTTAAGATTAGTAATTGCGATAATAGTAATTCTACCAAAAATATGTATAGTGATATTTATATTACGAATAAGAAAGCTTCTTATACCATTCCTACTAACTCCTATTAACTTAAGTATAAGAATATTGTTTGTACCCTTTAAAACCTTATATTTTCCAGGCACTAGTCTAGACGTAGCCTATTCGACATTAATAATTACAATAACGATTATTCAACTTAAAATATGTATAGGGGCTTTTACATTATAAATAAGCTAGCTTTTCGTGCTATACCTACTAACTTCCACTAACTTGCGAATAAAAACGACAAGTGTATCCTTTAACACTTTACGCAGAATGTTAACGGACTTTATAATAAATTTCAGTTATTATCTCTAGACTTACCTCTAACCGAGAAGGACCTATAGGCAAAGACAATAGAACTCTATAGTCGACTAAATAAGATAATCTGCTATAAGTGTAAATAGCGCTTAGCCTTTAACCTAAAGTACTTTTAGGGACTGGAACTATTAGCTTATCCTAAGTGTATTAGGAGAGATATAGACTAATAAGGCAAAGGGAAACGGTCTAGAGATATTAGCGTACTTTAGCCCAATATGCTTCTTAATAGAGAAATTGACAATTAAAATAAGGACGCGATTATAGCTATGTCTTAAAATACTAAACATTAAGTTCCAGATCTTATTCTAATTGTGGGCACTTAGCTAAAAAAAACTAAGTGCATTTTAGCTAGCCACGCGCCTTTATAAGGCAGTAAAAACTAGAAATAGACATAATCCCGTTATATAGATAAACAAGGAACCCCTATTACGTTAATTAGGGCCAAAATTTTATAGCCTAATTAACTACGCGATTAATGGGGACTGCTAAAAGATCTCCAGATATCTTTTAGATAAGGCTACGCCCCTATAACTTAATAGTAATGCGAAATTAGGAGGCAGCTAGCACGAAGATAGATAGGAAGAGGATAATATTAGAGTTAATAATAACAGTTTACTTAGCATAAGAAAGTTAACCGCAGCCTTTAATCTTTCTTAGTAACTAGTCTTTTAATTTATAGGAAAGTTAAGTATATATAGTGTTAAAGCCTACATTGTTATCCTTTCTAAGCAGCAGCTAAACTACTGGCTTATATATCTTGTCTATAAACCCTACTAGCCGCGTGTTTAATAAATATATTTCTCTTATCTTATGCCAGCCCTCCACTGCCCACTATAATGGCGTTTTACTATATTTATCTTTAGATTTCGCGTCAACGCCGTTCTTAAGCAATAGTTTTACTACAGTCTTATATGCCTATTAAGCAGCCTATAAGAGCGGTATCCGACCATTACTATCCTTAGAGTTAGAGTCGACGCCTTTCTGTATAAGTAGTAGCTTTACTATCCCCTCTTATCCACTCTCTATAGCCTATAAGAGCGGAGTTCGGCCTTTAATATTAGTAGAGTTTAGGCTAATACCGTCCTTTATTAGTAGTAGCTTTACTATTACCTTATACCCGCGCTCCGTAGCTGCTAATAGTAGTGTTCAATTATAGAAGCCCTTAGGGTTTAGGCTAATACTATCCTATACTAGTAGTAGCTTTACTACCCCCTTATACCTATTTATCGCGGCCTATAATAGCGGTATATCTCTAAAAGCGCTTTTAGGATCTGGATTAACGTTATTCCACATAAGTAGTAGCTCTACTACTACCTTACTTCCATATTCTGCAGCTAATAACAGTGGTATAGCCCTAAATTTATCCTTGGAGTTTGGATCGATGTTATCCTATATAAGGAGTAGCTTTACTACCGCCTTATAACCATTACTTGTAGCTAGTGACAGCGGTGTCTAACCAAAATCGTCTATTACTTAGATATTAGCTCCTACTTCTAGTAGAATATAAGACTTTACTTCTTGTCTACATTCCACAGCCCGTAATAACGCTAAACTTTTAGAGTGCTGTGGTAATTCGGTTATTAATAAAAGCAGTGGCATTTCTAGACAAAGAGAGAGATATATATTAGCTTTATACTAGTAGGATCTAAATAAGTAATAGAAATCCGGTAATAGAAGGCTTACTGTCTAAGTAGCTAATCATGTGGTAGTATTAAAGTATATTTTAAGGATATAAGGCCGGTGACTTAACCTGGCGAATATAAGGTAGATTACCCTTTACTATAAAAGCATTTAAAATATATCTATAGAAAAAGAGGTGGTGTAAGAGGTATTTATTCTATTAGGCCATTATTACTTGTTTTTGCTAAATGTCAAATATAAAAAGATTTGGGATTTAGGAAACTAAAAACGGAAATCTAGAATTAGGAACCAAGAAACGGGAAAGTGAATAGGATTTCTTTAGTAGGAGCGTGCACTATCTATCTAACCAAGTACACGTGATATCGCATGCATGTAATACCACGCTTAAGCTATAGAAGGGCCTAATAGTAAAGAGATATAAACAAAGACCGCTTAAATGTTAATATCCATTAAAGAGAGAAATATATTGTAAATATTATTAGGGAAGATGGAGATTACTAGTATAAAGTTATAAAGCTTAACGTTTAATAAATATCTAAATTTTAGGAGAGTATATTAGGATTTGCTAAAAAGCAAGTCTAATTATATCCCTTAAAAACCATTACTAGTCCGCCTTAGTAGGTTCTTGGCTTGTCTTATTATATCCTCTAAAGCTTTAAGCTGAATGCCTTGGGTATTCCTTAGTATTTTAAGCTTCTTTGCCGTTCCCTTCTTAACCTCCTCGCTGTCTCCCTATAGTATCCTTTAGTATAGCAATCTGCTTTTCTGTCCCCTTTCTAAGTTCGTTGCACTAATTTTACGTAGTATCCTTTAGTATAGCCACCTACTTTGCTATCCTATTCTTAATTTCGGCTACCTGTTCCTCTAATAAAATTCGAACTAGATTAACTATTTACCCTACTACAATTTTTATATAACCCAAAAGTGGGGGAGGTAGAGGTGGAGGTATAGTAAGGCTAGTTTAGCGGCTTTTTTTATGCTTTTCTCCCTAGTTCTAAATAGTTAGTAAAGTTTTTAGTGTCTTAAGTGGTCTTTAGTATATATATTATTCTTATTAGGGTCTTCTATGAAAATAATATCCTAGACACTTCTATTGGCCTTTAAGGATTAGAATATACGTTGCAGAAATTATACTTAATTTCTTACCTTTTAATATCCTTTCTCTGTATTTAACTCCTTCTCTTACTATATCTTGAGTGGTATAACTAGGGAAGGTGGGCCTCCCTCTATAGGTGTATTAGAGGTTGGTATATAATAAATCAAACTAGGGCCTAAATTAGGAGTATATATTGCCCTTAGTTATTCTAAATTGAATTCGCTAGTAGCTTCTTGCTATTATATAGGCATTATAGTTATTGGAGAGTTTTCTATAATATAAATTAGGGTCGGCATCTATTAAGCTAGGTAAGAGGCTAAATAAGAAGTATCTAGCAGTTAAAAGGTGGGAAGACGGCTATTTATACGCAGTAGAAGGCTAGGAGATAGCTAGGCAAGGTAGTGCTTAAGGCGTAGGCTACTAAATATAATATATTACTAGCTGCCGCCACTTATCTATATCTACTACGACATCAATACAATGCCTAAGATTGGGGACTTATATGTAGATATAATGGAATTTACCCTTTACACAAATAGGCGAAGATATACTATAGGGTTTTTATAGCCTAAGCTAGGTTTAAATTAATAGATATATAATTTCTAAGAGTAACTACGCCATATTTAAGCCTTCTAATACGCTGCTGTGGATCTTCCTAGTTTTTCTACTAATACACTTAATTAATCTCTTTTACCCCTAAACTCCTTAAGTTGTTATTTATCTAAAGGTGACTATGGTTTACTTCTTATTAGGATATAAAGATAGCCTATAATATTCTGTTTTGCACGTACTTTTTGTCCTGCCTAGAAACGCATGTGCTATATCTTTCTATATAGCCCCGCTTCTATAGAGCTGTAAGAGATATTTCTTTTTATTATCTTTTTATAGCGGCCGCTGTTTTCCGACTTTGATATTAATAAATTTTATATTGGGCTTTATGCTAAGAAGCATAATCTAATAGTAACAGGCATTTTTAGTCCTTACTTCCATCCCTTTTACGATATTAGGAAAGGAATTCCCCTAAATATAGCTACATATAAGTTTTTAGTCTTCCTCCTCTATTTAATTACCGCCTCTATTGCGCTTACTACTAGAGCACGTTAGGCACTAAATAGGGGAAGAAGGAAGACTAGGTTTTTCGGGGCTTTGTATACTGTAGCGGTGGTAAGCAAGACGCTTTGGAGTTAACGGGGCATAATCTATATATATTATATCTAGATACATATTTAAATGGCGTATAAGATTTTATTTCTATACTAATTACTTTAAATCTAATATATGCTGCTCTTTGTTTTACTAGAACTATATCTTCGGTCTCTATCTATACCTTATTTTAGTTATGCGCATATTAGGTAATTTTATAATACCACTTCTAATAAACGTTTTCTGACCTCTTAAACACTTCTGCGATTGTATCCTAACTATAATAGTTATTAACTATCTTAACTAACAACTCCCGTTAAATATTAATCTAAAACTTCATACGGAAGCATTCTAAGAAAGTTTTAGTAGATGTAAATTAAAGGGGCTAGTAATACAAATATAAGGAGTGCGACTATAATATCTCACTAGACCAATTACTACTGACGATAGCGGGTTAATTGCTAACAGCAATGCTTAATTGGCTAGTGGTGATAACGCTAGATTGACTATTACCGGTAAATTTGGACTTGGTGCTATTTGCGACGCCAGGATGGCTAAATACTAGTAGTAGTAAAGGACTGTTACTTGTGACACTGGAATCGCTACTATTTATAACGCCAGGATTGCTAAATACTGGCAATAGTAAAGGACTGTTACTTATAACGCTAGAGTCGCTGCTATTTATAATGCCGGGATCACTAGATTCCGGCGATAGTGAAGAACTATACTCCCTTTTACAATGATCCTTATATTTGATTACAATTGTGCCTAGAAGCAACTCTGCCGTCTCCTTCTATAAATCTCCCTTTTTCTAGTTACGAGGTCGTGCGTCTAAAGCTTTATTACGACGCTTTTTTCCGCATAGTTAACTGTGTAATAGGGTATCTATAGAAGGCCTACTATTAGTAAGAGGCGAGTTGAGCGATATATACCCGCTAGTAGGAGGCGTGCTGCTATTAGAAGATCTAGCTGCGTTATACTATATTAAGTGTTAGCAAAGTAATTAATAAAGGGTATTAGTGGTATAAACTATTAACGTATATATGTTCTAAAGGCATATTAGTATAAGCTTAACTAACTCTAAACTAATTAAGTCTGATTGTAGTAAAGGGTCCAGTCTTAAAGGCGGTATATTTATAGAAGGATTATAGCTATTAGAATCAAAGTTAGCTATATTATACTATATTAAATATTAGCAAAGCAACTATAAAGGAGCACTAGAAGTATAAACTATTAATATATATTTCTCCTAAATATCTAGCGTTACGAAGCTGGTCGGTGGTATTAAGACTAGAGAGATTAATATTAAAGCCTCTAGTAGAGTAAATCTCTTAGGCGCTAAAAACGTTAAATCTAGTAGGGTGAATTTTTTAGGCGCTAAAAACATTAGATTTGGTAAAATAAATCTCTTAGGCGCTAAAAACATTAGATCTAGTAGAGTAAATCTCTTAAATACTAGAAACGTTAGATCTGGTAAAGTAAATCTCTTAAGCACTAGAAACGTTAGATCTAATAGAGTAAATCTCTTAGGCACTAGAAACATTAGATCTAGTAAAGTAAATCTTTTAGGCGCTAAAAACATTAGATCTGGTAAAGTAAATCTCTTAGGCGCTAGAAACATTAGATCTAGTAGAGTAAATCTCTTAGGCGCTAGTATCGATAGATCTAGTAAAGTAAATCTCTTAGGCGCTGGAAATATTAGATCTAGTAAAGTGAATTTCTTAGGCACTAGCAATAGTATTGTTAGATTTAGGGAAAGTGGACTATTAACATCTATTTTTAAGGCTTTTAGTTGGTTGATTATTAATAGTAAGAATAGGTAAAATTAGTTATAGGGTAGAGAAGAGAGTTATTCTACAAATGCATTCACTCTAACTAATGGGGCACTGCGCGGCTAGACCAAGGCGGGCACGTATTCTTATCTACTATAGGGGCACTTTAGCTTTAGATCTTCTAGGTATATAGACTAAGTTCTCTATAGTAGCGCAAGCTGACTAATTTAAGGGCGCAAGGATTTTATTATAATTGTATATTAAAATCTATTATTAAACACTCTACTAAATAGTATAAAAAGCAGCTACTATAAACATAAACGCTATAACCTGCGCAGTTAAATCCATATTATGATTTCCGGTACCTATAACAGCCTAGCATTCTCTGCACCCTTTTTCCTAATATATTCGCGCTAGCTTAATAGAAACGTTTTCGCTTTCTCCTATAGCTAAATTAGAGTAGCTATAGTGTATTTAAGATTAAACTTACTCAAAGTTCGATAGTCTTGGTATTAAATAGCAACAGATAAAACTTATCTAAGTAGAGAAAGTGCTCTAGCAATTTAGGTTTATTTCCCTCCACAATATTATAGAATAAATGCCATTCCTCTGGTGTGAAAAAGTATATTATTTTATAACTAGCATGTTCCACGTCGCATTTATCTACGTTATTAACTTAGAGAAGTTTACACTAAAGTTAGAAGAAGTCGTTAGGTCAAAGCGCCCTTTAGTAACATTCTAAACATAATAGTTAACTAATAAAATAAGAACTTTCAATTACTAGGCTTATAGTCCTATTAGTTGGGATTGGTATAGAAATAGCTTTTCTTAGACCTATATTAACGGATAATATAGCACTAGTTTCTAAGATTGGTATAGAAACAGCTTTCTCTAGATCTATCTTAACAGATAATATAGTACTAGTTTCTAGGCAAGATTCTTTAACCAAGGTGCTATAGCTAAAATCTCGGTCCGATTTGGAAGCCGGTATAATAGGTGGCCGGATGCAGTGGATAAAGGAATTAATAGCTAGCGTAAATAAGCTAGAGATTAAAATAAAGCAATCCATACTAAAGAGTAAATGGCCAGTAGATAGGGTAGGTTAGAGCACGGTTTAAGAGCCGCAAGGAAATAAATATAGGGAGGAAATTAAGGCAACAAGAAGGTAACCATGTATACTTAGCATTACCGGGCAAAACTAGCTATATATTAGCTCTCTCTGTGCTTTATTAATATGATATATAAATCACTATATTTAGTATATCGTTCACAATTAACTTAAGAACTATTAGATAATATAAAAGTAGAAATCAGCCCTAAGGCGGAACACAGATCCCGCTAGAAGATCTGCATATAGGAGGCATTGGATATGGACTTAACAAACCATAGTTACTTCCACTAGTAGATAAAATTGGAGCCTCAATTTCAAGGGTTGCTTTAGTCCATCCTATTAGCGAGCCGCTAGCCACAGTGGCCAAATGGCCTATACATAGTGGTCAAACGTGCATATAGTGGCCAAACGACTTGCATATAGTGGCCAAACAACTTGCATACACATGTGCAAATAAAACCTGCCTTATATTCTAAGTTTAGAGCAGCCCTTTACAGTTAATTTATATCTACTTATAGGGATTACCTCTCTTTCTAACCTAGGTAGTTGCTGACTAACTATATGGTTTTATGCCAGCTCCTTAGCTACTTTAAATATATATAGAGGTTATATGCTAGGCGTTTATCTTTTAGCTACTAGACTTTTCTTCTTTACTTTATATTTAACTTAAAGAGCGCTTTTTCTAAATATCCTTATATCTTATTACTAAGGGTCCGGAACCGCTTATATATTATACTAATAATTTTAATTCTACTTCCGCGCCCCCTATAACTAAATAGGACGGTTTACTACGGCCTAGCACTCTATCTCCCCTCTATAACCTATCTAAATTTGGGAGTTTAATACGTTCTAGTAGTCTAGCTCCTCCTAACCGCAATCTAGCTAAATAGGAGAATTTATTATCCTCTACCCCTTTACCTCCTTCTCCCTATGACCTAACTAGCTAGGAATGTCTATTACACTTCAGTACCTTACCTCCTTTTAATAGCGAGCAATCTGAATAGGAGGATCTATTATACTCCACCTCCTATAGACCCTACAAGGCTATTTTGGAATATTATATTCTACTAATCCTAGACTTGCTCCTTTTCTCCTAGGTATACTCTACCTATAGCCTTAAACGAGATCCTTAGTATCGCCCTAAACTAGCGATATACTATATATTTTCAGAGGATATATGCTCTAGATTTACATTGGCCCAGGGGTATACGTTGGTGCAGTTATACCAGGAGGTTTGTATATTCGACAAAGCTTTGTTTAAGGTATTATCACAGCTTAAGCAGCTTAAATTAAGCGGTGAGGTTTACTCGCTAGTGTTTAAAAGCAGCCTAGCACGTCTTTACCTTTTGTTTTAAAACAAAGAAAAGGATTCTCATAACCTAGAGGAAGTAGTGGTAGGATAAGTACCTATCCTTTTGGCTTTATACGTACTAAAATTTAGGAGTAGGACATAGCCAAGCGGATAGTAATTAAGGAGGCAAGGAGTTATAATTGGAAGATGCGTAATAAGTATTCTAATTATATTACTCTTTGGAAAGCTAGGTACTACTAAATAGTCTACTAAAATACCCGCCACTAGTTAAACTAGCAGAATGCCTTTTAGTATATTTAAAAATTACTTCCCTTTAATTAAGGTGCTATAGCTAAGACTAATTATAGAATTGTAGCAAGATAGCTTTTATAGAGCGGGTTCTTTGTATATAATTAGTTATAATTAGTATATTACCGTATTCACCATTATAGAAATGCTTCTATAATTATTAAATAATTTCAATCCCCCTTCTAGATAGGAAGGCGGGAACAAGTAGTTAGAACGGGGTATTCTATATAATAGCCTATAACAATTACTAGGCGAGTTTAGGCTTGCTTTATTGCAGTATATAGTTATTTACGCCTTTTTATTAAGAACTCTGGTTTAATAACACCGGCTTCTATCCTCCTGGGCGCAATTAACTTGTTAAAATAATAGAGGATATAACGCTTTTAATTAGACTCTAAACTCGATATTCCTATTAATAGTGTTATACAGGCCTGTTTCTAAATCTGCATTAAGACTGCTGCTTAAGTTATATACGTAATCCATAGCACCTAATTCTAAGGCAAAAAGGCAACTTATAGCTTAAAATATCTAAGTATCTATACTCCGCTATTCTTAGTTAACCTAAGACTAGTTATTGCATATCCTATCCTTTATTTATATCGCAAATATGTTGTTAAATTAGTAGAAATGGTACTTTAATTTCTTAATAGTTTTTACTTTTGGTCTAATATTGTATTTTCTACTTTAGTTGTCAGCGCATACTTTAATTAGAGACATTTTATAGCGGTAAAATATCAGTGGTAGTATAGGACGCCTTACTACTTAACCAGTTAAGAGCCTAGTGGTAGGCTTAATAAGTGCGCCTAAAGCCTTACTCTCTTTTCAAATTTTTTTAAATATAAGTCTAATTAAAAACCACCTCTTTTCTTCACCCTATATCTCCTTTATTCTTTTCTCTCTCTCTTAAGCCGGTACCAGAACATAGTGGGTATATATAGTCTGTTTTATATTCCATAAAGAAGAGGACCATAAATATGCCCCCTATAGCAAAATCACCGTCTTTACTCGACTTCTCCCAGTTTGTTTAGACACTTAAGGGGGGCCATTTTAAAGTTTTCTGCAATACGCGTGAAGACTTAAATAATATAGCACGTGACTTAACTATGCCCTATAGAGATAACTTCTTACTTTTAGACTGGCACTAGCGGATCAATAACTAAACTATAAATATATAAAGCGTAGGCACATAAAGCATACATATATAAATACTTGGACGGAAGCTCTCTCTGCTAACTAACCTAAGTGAGGCTGTATATACTTTATAGTCTAAAGGCAGGCTTTACTTAAAAGGGGTTATTAATAAATCCCCTAGCCGTATAATTAGAGCGGATATTATCTTTAATAATATAGATCTTTTAATTCTCCTCTAGTTAGCAGAAAGCTAATAGTTTTATAGGTAATTTGTTTAATACTCTTTTAAACCTAGGAATCATTCTATATTACGAGTTATTTACCTTATAAGTTTAATAGAACGTCTCCCAAACTTAGTCAAGACCTACGATTTAAGGGGAATCCTAAAATTACTGCAGTATAGTATATAGCCTTTTTAGGGGATAAAGTAACCTTTATAATAAATGTTGGCAAAGGTTCTCAAGAGCAACTAATAGAAGAAAGGGCAACCTTTATTATAGAACTAGGTAATATATATATATTATACTACTCTAGTTAATATTACTATTTTAATTATAGGCTAGATTTATGTGTAGCTCTTAGCTACTACGCACTTTACCTAGTATTAAGGAGCAAGGCGAAGCGTAAGTAGTGTTTATTTACTATTTTTATGCTAATAAACCTTTCCTAGTAAAGGAAATAAATAAAAAGCCTATTAAACAAGCTAATAAACAAGCCGATTAAATACTTGGTTTAGGTTAAAAGGGCTATCTTAGGCGATGTAAGAAAAGTCTATTTATTATTTAGAAACCGAATAAGGAAGACTAAGAGTAAAGACTTAGGCCTATAAAGTTGCGGCAGTATATTCTTAGGGGCTATAGCCTTTATTTAAAGAAATTAAATTAATTCTAATTGAAAGCGCGTGTTAATAAGTTCGAATTACTTCTAAAGTAAATAGCTAAACGTCAACACGGCTATGTGTAATTAATGCTTACTTTCGACTAGACGTGCTAAGACGCTATATAGACGGTGGTGACGTAATTCTATTAAGCGGTAGGGCACTGTATAACCCCACCTTCTAAAATGGAAATAGGGAAATCCCCTTAGGCGTTAATATTTTTACCTCTCCTCGCCTAACTACTTACTCTCCGTCGCAATATATCTTAATATCTAATCTATCTTTTTTCCCACAAAACCGTTATAATAGATTAATTAGGTAAAGAGCAGACTAAGCACATTTAAGTAAAGAGGCTTATATATAGAAGTATATTTAATTCCAATGCGAATTCGCTAGCTCTCCTTTTCGCAGCTATAAATTCAAAACCAGCCTCCTTTAGCCTATAGACGGTATCCTAGAACAAGGCAGCTAAATATATACAGGACTACTATTACACAAACAGTAGAGATTATAGAAGAAGGGGTTAAGGACCTATCTAATAAGGAGTTTAAGGAGAAAGCCTCTAACCTGGTAATTCTCATTATGGTTTATAGAAATATACATTTACTAAGCAATATATAGTGTGACGTAAAGGTCAAGATAGATACAAATGACACAGTTAGCAGTAATAATTTGGTAAAGGACAATGGTATTCTTATAGTATTTATAAAGAAACAAAGCGACATAGGAGCTATAGCAGCACCCCTATATAAAACAATTGCTACAGATCCAAAAAAAGTAGGGTAGGTTATAATTCACATAGAAAGAAGTTTTATACTTTTAGGTAATCCTTTAGTGCGGTTTTTCTATTAGAAGGAAACATGATTTAGTATAGCCTACCAAATCAATAGCAAATGGCATTGAAAACACTATTACTGGGTATTCTTTATTAAACTATAGAATAATTAACTCTAGGATCTTAGAGCAATTAGGCCTTACGCTATAAAAATCTAAGAGATGTTATACTATAATAGGCAATCTAGATTTACATTAAAGATTAGTCAATAAGCTTTATCCTAGCAATAAATAGTGAGATTCTAAATTACAACTCCTATATTATGGTAGGGCATCTCCTATATAATTAAAGGGGTAACTTAGACCTATCGTTTAAAGTTCTAGAAGGGCGATAGGCCGTTTATCTATTAAAAAAGCAGATTTACTTAAGACTTCTAAATTTAGGTGTTCCTGAGCTTAATTACCTAATATTAGTAGGGAGCTATAAAGCACTAGTACTTATTAGCTATGGCGTACTGTATACTAGTAGCCTAGTAGCCAGCTTACAGTTCTCATTATATTTTTAGCGTTTCGCGATTCGTGGGTTTATATCTAGACTATTAGGGGGCTAGTTATCTTGAAGTTAAGCAAAATTGAAATCGAACGCATCCGCTACACTAATATAATATAGATATGGCGAGACAATGTTACGTTTTTGGCTGCTGGAAGAAATAGCGCCACTATTAAAGGCAGTTAATAAGCTTGGTCCACGCTTTTATAAAGTAGAGGTTAAAGATATTTTAGGTATTACTAATTAATAGGGTAATATTAGTAATAGAATAAGTAGGTTATTTTAAATATATATATTCTAGAGGCTGAGGATTTGCTAGCTAAAGCTTTACTAGCTAAGGCTTTACTAGCTAAAGCTTTACTAGCTAAGGCTTTACTAGCTAAAGCTTTACTAGCTAAGGCTTTACTAGCTAAAGCTCTGCTAGCTAAGGCTTTACTAGCTAAACCTTAATTCCTATTAACTCCTTATATTTATCTAGGTGCTTTTTTTTGCGGTACTAGCTAATTATTTTTATAATCACTAGACGCTTTTTACAGGGCTTATAGTAATTATTCTACAGCCAGTTAAGGTAGGTAGCGTGAAGAGTATATAATGGTTGTACGTCCTTTATAAATTTGGCATATCTTAAGAGGGAACTTATTACTATAAAATGGGAGTTATACCCGCTAACTATGCATTTAAATTTCCCTTTAGACTTATTTACGTTCTCCTTTAGTAGATATATAGGCGCCTCTATAGCGTTTTCCGGAATATTGGTTTCCTTTTTAGAGCTAGAAAATTCTATTATAGAAGTTCGGTCTATAACCTAATAAGTATAGAATTTAACAGTAAGATATAAAGTAAGATGCTTTTTTACTATATTCTTTGTCTTGAGGATAATCCATTAAGATAATAATAATATAAGAAATGTATAGTAGGGGAGTTCTAAGGGAGATAAAAGGAGACATATAGGCTCTGGCATTTATGTTATTCCAATACAAAATGTCTATTGGCTATCAATAAGGGCCAGAGGATTTAAAAGACGTGCACTAATAGAATATACGCGGTACCGCTTAGCTTGGCGAACCGTTAACTAGTTGTCTTATATTCTAGCGTATAAGCTACTCTCTATAGCCGCTTCCTAGCACAGTCCAATAAACTACGCCTTTGAATATAGGAGAATTAACACACTATTAGAGGCAGTGCTTAGTTAATTTTCTAGAAAACGAACTTGGAACCCAGTTTAGCAATGCTAGATCAGAAAAATTAAAATCTAGATTTAAGAAATCGAATTCTAGGATCCTAAATCCTAAATCTTTCCTACTTTTAAATATACGCGGGTTTTTAGGGTGGCAAATAACGTTTTACCCTCTTCTAATCTTCCCTCTTATAAACTAGGCTTATATTATAACTACTTTTAAGATTTTTTGCAGCTCGTACTGCACTTAGAAAAAGAGGTAACGGCAATAAATACGCTAGACAAAGACTTCGCAGCTATTAAAGCGTAGTGTTTTAAAGGGGTTGCAAAGGTTAACCTCAAAGCACTTAATTTTAAGCATCCTTTGGCGCGCAAATATTATTATAGGCCGTCTAAAAAAAAGGTCATAGTTCTAAAAAAAGTTTTTAAGAGAACTAGTTGCGACCAATTAACCAAGGAACATTTTATTAAGGCTATTATAGATAATAATGCACTTGTAGATGCCCTTAGGGTCTCCAGTATTAACGAGAATATACTTTATTAGAAGGAAGATACTATGAAGATTCCCTACCTTCCTATAGCCCAAGTTAATTGCCTTAATGGATTATACCGTATCTGTGCTACTAAGCAAATTCTAGATCCAAATAATTAATGGTAAACTGTTAAGCTTTACTCTAAACATAAGTTTTAATATTTATACCCCCTTAAGTGTCTAACGTGGTTTCTAAAACTCTCTTTAAACGCTTTAATAAATATTATAAAGGCCTTTAGAAACAAGCAGCCCTTCTTAAATAGAGAAATATTTTATAAGATCTTATATTATTATCAAAGAAACAATGATAAATTAGAGAACTAATAGTAGAGTCAGCTCACACCCATAAAAGAAAAAGATTTACGGTAGCTGTTAAAGAACAAGCGTTTTTAAGATGCATTTTACGCACTTAATAATATACTAGAACTCTTTTACCCTATTTAGCTAGGCACTCTACATCGTTTTCTAGGTTTAAAATGTGACGAGGTATACTTCTAAACTATATAGGTATGCTCTTACTTATGCATATTTAGGAGATCCTTAATTATCTCAAGCGTATTTTAATTAAGTGGAATTAAATTCTAGGCCATAAAACTGTTCTACCCCATATAACTATTCTACTCCACAAAACTTTAAATATCTTATATTCCGCTATTAATGCCCTTATAGTACAGAAACTGGAGCTTTACATACCTACTATCTCCAAAAGGGACCGGATTTCCATTAAAAGTTAAATACAATTAAATATAATATTTCCTACCATTACAGACTCCTATAAGAGAGATGCGCTTCTTAAGAATATTTTGTTAATTTCTTACTTAATTCCTACTCTACGTAGTTGTTTTAAAAATTTAAAGTATCTTAAACCTTACTATACTATCCTCAAACAACTCCTAGGCTCTAAACAAAACGGTACTATTTGGCGTGGCTTTTTAGCTATTTATTTTTGTCCTAAAAATCTCAATATTAAATATCTAGAAGACTAGATAACACCGCTATCCCTAATAACATTTAAGGGGGATAGATGGTTGGGTTACGTTACACTATAGGCATTTTGCATACGTCATTTTCTCAAGATAATATATATAGCTCCTAAAAAGGAGCAAGGCAAACAAAAACCTATTATTAAAGAGCCAAATCCGGCTCTTTGGCATAAACTAGGAAATCTTACCGTTATTTAAAGTTTTCGTATAGATCGGGCCCTTAAACTACAGAAGCAGGATCCTAATAGGAAACTTACTATCTATTTTCTTAAGTAAGCAAAGCCTAGTTGCGGGGATAATATTAGTAGACCTATATCTTAGGTCATACAAGTGCTAAAGTCAATAAAGTATTCCTATGGAGAATAATAGCTTCCTTAGTTCACCTCTAAGGCAAAGTTACTTAGTAATTGTCGCTATAGCCAACCTTTTAAGGATAATTATGTTAAGGATTAGTCCTTCTTATTTATTCCATCAATCTTCTTTATAGACTATGTTTAAGGCACTAAAATAACCTCATTTTATATTAAGCGTGACTTATATTATAGCTTTCTTAAAAATAGTACCCAATAGGTAAGGCGTTAGATATTAAAATCTAAATACTTACTAATAATTTAAAGTTCCATTTCCTAGAGACGTTAACTTCTTTCTATAGGTATATTAACGCCAACTATATCCCTAGAGCTCCTCTAGCTATATCACAAAGAGACTTATTAGCCCAAAAGGTGGAACGGCTTAAGAATATTAAGCGTTAGTTATATGCTGAGATTGAAAACCTAAAAGGAGAGTTATAGAAAGAGAGATTTTAAGGGAGATATAAGAAGACAGCATAAACAGGACTTAATTATAGAGAGAGATAAGAACTAGTAGTTATAAAATAAGGTTAAAGATCTTAAAAGACTCTATTAAAACACAGTATAAGATACCCAATAAGAAAAGGCTAAATTAGGAAAAGCGGAAATAAAAATTCAAAATCAGTAACTTTAGATTAATAAACTTAAGGATTCTACCAATAGTGATAATTTTATAAGTCATTACTCTAATAAAGAATTTGGTGTGCCAAACCTACAAAAGACTATTTCCCTCCTACAGGGAAGAATAGAGTTAATAACAAAATATAAAGAAGCTTTAAGCGCAGAATTAGCAAAGTAAAGAGAGGAATATATTAAGCAGACCATATACCTTAAAGTAGAAAATTCTAAGCTATAGGTCCAGCTAGCAACCTAAAAAACAGAAAAGGATAAATTAACCTCTAAGCTCTAAAAAAACAAAGTAAGTATCTAAACTATTTAATCCTAGGATATAGAAGTTTAAGTTAATCTATTAACCGAATAGGACTGTGCTAGAGATAAATAGATTACTTTATTAAGGAACATGTAAGCCTAGCTAAAGGCTAAAATAAATCAACTTAGAGCAAGTTTTAAAGTAGAAAATAGTAGACTATAAGCCTAACTTATAGCCTAGAAAAGAGAGAATAATAAATTAATATCTAAGCTTTAAACAAAAAGAGCATAAATGCAGGATTTTAGTGTCTAAACTATTATTCAATCTCCGGATGGAGAGGTTTAGGATAGTTCGCCAACTATATAGGACCGTGCTAAAGATAAACAGATTACTTAATTAACGAATAGGCTAGCCCAGCTATAGACCAAAGTATAATAACTTCGTAACCAAATAGTTTAACTGCCAAATCCTAACCTTGAGGCAGATAAAGCAAAAATATTATAATATAAAATTATTAACCTTAAATCTGAACTTAAGAAAACCTAAGCCTAGCTAAAGAGTAGAGAACTTATAGGCTCCTAGCAGGTCTAAATAATTAATGACCTTATATACTAAAAGGAAGAATTTCAAGCTACTGCGCATTAGGAAACTCTTAAAGCTATAGGCCGCGCTCTAGGAGTACAAGCTGGTTAGGAGAGAACCTAGCGATATTACACCATCACTAAAGAGACTAATAATAATGTTGTTATGCGTAAATCTAGTTTACTATAGAGAGAGAGCACTACTGCCTAGCTTGCAGATATTAGAGAGATTAGGTAGATAAAGTCTAGGGGCGGCGAGTATATCTTAGTTTTCTTAATTTAACTTGTTTACGGTTTTAGGTGCTATTAGATAGATATTCTAAAGGACAAGGAATATATAGCCAAATTTATACAATAGTGTATAGAATACGCAGGAGATATATATACTAGAATATAGAGATAAACTAGCTGCCTCTATTAGAGATAATTGTTTTAAAAAGTCTGTAGAGTTTCTATATATAATCTAGGAACAGTTAGGCGATAGTAGGTATTAATATATTAGGACAGGTGATTAAGTATCTTATTTTAAATAGTTGGTCTATAACTACTATAATGTTTATACAGCCTTTACTTATGGGGAGATTAATAATAAAGTTAATTAAAATGTCCTTTTATCTTTAGTCTAGAACAGGTAGTAGCTTAGAAAGCCGTTATATATTTTATATAAAGCTTTAGCTTATTAGTAGGTGTGGTAGCTAAAGATATACCTTTATATTATATTATGCATATTTAGCTAGTAGTATTCTTATTAGAGCAGTTCTAGGGTTTTTCCTTAGCCTAGGTAGCCGGCTACTAGTAGGTCGTATATGTGTTTAAGGAACTTAAGCTTAAGTTTATTGTAATTAGGGATAATTAGGCGGTTCTAGTAGTATAAGCGGTTTCTATAGACTTTATATTCGCTTAGAGGAATCTTTTTAGAGCATTTAACGTCATTTTAAATTAGTTTAAGCGTCTCTTGGATAAATTTATTATTTGGATATTTGTTAACTATCTTTCCCTAGAACTACTAAATTTCGCGGTAGGGCAGAGGTCCTAGCAATACAGCTGCAAAGCGCTATAATTATAGAGCCGTAGGATATGGTTATGGACTAGGTTATAGACCAAGCAAATATTATAAAGTTGGCATACCCTAGAATTAGCGAGAATTCTATAGGATATACTAGAGGTATTATAGCACCTTTAACTTAACGGCGTATTAGCTACGAGTTTCTAGATCTAGAGGGGATAGGTAAGATACTTATCTGCAGTATAGCATACTATATAATAGTAGGAGAATCTACTGGTACTAATAGTTTAAAACGTCTTATACTATGCCTAGGGTCTATAATAGCGGCGGGCGAAATAGAAATAAGCAATCTATATAAAACCTTTTTAAATCTTCTTCTTTAAGCGTAATAGAGGGACGCCTTTATTACTAGGGAGAGGTAGAAAGATATAGTAAAGACTAACTTGGCTAGAGTTACTAAGAAGCTATAGCAGCAAGACTAAAAGGGTCTATTGCGCTTTAAGGGTACTATATATATCCTAAAGGACTAAGCAGTTTAAGATAAAATTTTAAAGGTTTTTTATAATAACTCTTTTAGGGGTTACTATAGTACTAACAGAACCCTTAAGGCCGTTTAAAGGAAATACTTTTAGGATAGAATGTCTAAAGAAGTTAAGGACTATATATTAAGATATAATACGTGCTAAAGGGTATAGATATCCAGGTATTGCCCCTATAGTAAGTTATTAGTACTTCCTATTCCGCAAGAACCTATATTAGAATTAATAATAGATTTTATAATAGGCTTACCCCCTATTAAAATAAGAACAGGAAAGGTTGCTAACGCTATCTTAGTAATCGTTAACAGATATATAAAGTTTTTAGGGTATTTTACTATTATAATAATGATTACGGCAGCGGAACTAGCAGACCTATTTTTAGAGCGGTAGCTTTTATTTAGCACGCTAAGGGGAATTATATCCAATAGAGGTACCGTATTTAATAGCGCATTTTAGTCTTTATTCTATCTTTTATTAAAAATATAGCAAAAAATAAGCACTACCTTTTACCTATAAATAGATGGGTAAATAGAGCGTCTAAATACGTTATTAGAACACTACCTTTACTGCTATATTAATTATTAATAGGATAATTAGCTATTATAGTTAGCTCTAATATAACATATATATAACATAAGTATCTATAGTAGTATAAAAATAACCCCTTATAAAGCACTGTTTAGGGTAAAAGTAAATAACCCCTAGAACGTTAAGAATATTATTTCTAAAAAAGAGGCACTAGTGGCGTCTAAGAGAATTAAGCAAATAAGAATTTATAGAGAAGAACTTAAAAAGCACTTACTAAACGCCCAGGCTATATAAAAAAGGTACTATAATAAGGGATATATACCTAAAGAATTTAAAATAGGAGATGAAGTCTTACTATCTATAAAAAATATCTAGATAAAATGTATTAAGAAGAAGCTGGACTATAGGTGGCTTAGACCCTTTAAGATAGTTAGGAAAACTGAAGAAAATTAAGCCTATAAATTAGAATTACCGAAATTATATCTAATATATCCTATATTTTATATTTCCTTATTAAAGTTATACTAGAGAAGAAATAGTATAGATCTACCCCTATCTAGCGAAATTAATAGGGAACTAAAATGGAATATAGAAGACATTCTAGACTAAAGATAGCGTTAGAAGAAACATAAATTTTTAGTTTATTAGAAAGGATACTCTTTATAACAGAACCTTATAGTAGGAACTACAATGGGTTCATTATTGGGCTAGGTGTGTAGATATTTAAACGAAGTCAATAATGTAATAGTACAGGATAACAACTAGTGGAGTAGTTGCCTAATAGATTAACTCTAATTGTATTCTAAGATTTACTACAAAGAAAGGAACTATCTAGGTAGGGACTATGGTCCTTTAAATACACATCCTTACTTCTAAGAAACTCTCCTTATACGTAAGGTATGTAAGGTATATAAGGTACGTAAGACGTTCCTTATAGATCTTACAGATTATATAGAGCTTGTTATATAACCTTAGTTACCACTCCTCGTCACATAGCTCTACTAGTTCTATTTTGGACCGTGCCTTAATTAGCTAACTAGCTTCCTCCAATTCTTCTCTAAGTAGTCATAACATTGTACTTAAAGCGTCTGTAATACTATCTCCCTCCTCTTTATCTTTGTCCTTAAAGATTCTTAATATCTCCAAGTTGTCTACTAGAGGTATAATGTCCGTCTAATTAACTTGGTTAATATTGTTGCTTATTATGCCTAAAGCTCCTCCTTCTACTTCTGCTAAACGTTAGTCTTGTACCGTTGTGTCCATACTGTCGCTAGGTAAAGTTATGCCTTCCTATTTTTGTTGTGCGAAAGAGGGGTTGGTTTATATTATGATAGCATTACCTATTAACTAACAACCGTCCTCCTGTGCTAAGTGTACGCGAGCGAATATACGGTTACTCTGTAATATTTAAACCGTGTCTAGCGCTGAGTATGCGCGTTCTATTACTCTTAATAGCCTTTAAGTACCCTTGTTAATTTCTGCTAGGGTCCTAGGTTTAATCTGCTACTACGAAGCTTAATGGTAAACTATTAAATGCCTTAGCTGAAATTTACCGGCTTTAGCATAATAATAAACTTCGTCTTGCCCGTGTTTGAGATAAGGAGCGTCGTACCCTTAAGGCCTATTGGAATGCTTACGCCTGTCTTTTTTGTCTTAAGAAAGTTCGTAAGAAGGTTTATTCTAAGGAGTAAAAGCTTATAAAACAAGGTCTTTAGGAACTTGGTAATAAAAGAATGGATTCTCTTCTAATAGAGAGGGAAATAACTTTAAATATATCGGCAGGTGCTCCTCTTAGGTCCCCCTTAGGTGACTTGTTTTTTAGTAATCCTTTTTTGTTAATATTGCCTAACCCGTTCTTTTCTAATACTCCTATACCTTTCTTATAGCATTTTTCAAATTGTCTAGTAGCTCCTAGGTAGTCTCTTTGTAGCCTATCTACTTTACTTTATACTATGTTTTATCCTTAACGTCCTTGTGACTAACGATTTTTAAAACTTGCTATTTATTTTCTTCTTGTCCTCTATACGTGTCTGCCTTATAGACTAGTGGCTTAATATTCCCGTGTGCTGGATCTAGCATCGCGACGTGCTGTATAGGGTAAATCTTCATTTTCTCTAGTAAGTTAAGTCTGTATGTAACTTCTAAGATTTTTGCTTTAACTGTAAATGGTCCTAGTCTAATATAGTCCAACTTCTTACTTAGTTATTGACTCTTAAAATTTTTATATAGTAGCTATATTTTATCCTCCTTCTTAAGATCTGGTCCCTTAGATATCTTAGCATTATAGTACTTTTTTATCCTTGTCTATACTAGTTTAGCTATTTCTTTAAGGTGATTATAAAGATTTATTAACGTCTCTATTCTTTCTTTAGCTATACTACTTATTTTCTTTGCTTAATATGGCAATAACGATGTTCTTAGCTTGTACCTGTAATTTGCCTTAAAAGGTAATATACATATCCCTTCCTATGGTATTGTATTATATGCAAACTATGTAACTGGTAACAATAATACCTAGTTATTTTGTGCATAATTAATATAATGCCTTAGATACTGCTCTAGTGTCTAGTTTAGTCTTTCCGTTTAACTATCTGTCTATAGGTAATATGCAGTTAATATTACTGCTTAAACCCCTTGTTTTGCTAAGAATACTTTCTAAAATACTGCTATAAATCTTGGATCTCTATCTGATATAATCTTTATTGGTGCTCCGTGTCTTATAAATACTTCCTTAATATAGATTCTAGCTATATCCTCTGCGGATATTTCTTCTATACATGCTATAAAGTATCCCCACTTTATTAGCTTGTCTACTATTACTAAAATTGCGTTGTGTTCTTGTCCAGTAATAGGATCTTTTAACTTTAGTAACTTTATAATAAAGTCCTATAATATAACCTCCTATGGTCTCTTTGGTGTTTTAATAGGTTGTAGCCCCCTATATAGCTTATGCCTGATCGGTTTGTTTTTTTTAGTAATCTAGATATTCTCTTATAACTTGTCTTGCTAGTCCCCAGGTTTCTTAAATAATATACTCCTCTTAAAGTCTTAACACTAAGCCTATAGCTCTACTGTGTCCTTGTATTATTTCTTTATAAAACTCTTTTATAAATTCTTCTGCTATTGCTTTTAGAATATAGGTTGCTTCCCTATTTTTATACTACTCTAAGTCTAGATCCTCTTCCTATGCCTCTTAGATCCTTTATATCTAATTACTCTTAAGTAATTTATAAACTTAACCCTCTGTGGTTACTATAATCTTTAGGTAATTATACCTAATTATTCCATCTTAATTCTATTGCAGTAAAGCTCCTAATAGCTTTTCTTTATTTTATAGTTTAGCTTTTCTACTTAGAGCGTCTGCTCGTGTATTATCTGTACCCTTAGTATACTAAATCTTAAAATAATATTCTATAAGTATTTCCGCCTACTTAACCTGTTTTTAACTGAGTTCCTTTATTATTAGGAATCCTGTAAGGTTCTTATAGTCCGTCTTAACTATAAACGGTTTCTTTATGCCTTGCAAGAATGCTCTCTATTTCTTAAGTGCTGTAACTATGCCTAGCAACTCCTTATTATAGATATTGTAGTTTAACTCTAGTAGTGTTATCTTTTAACTATAGTATACTACTGGATGCTATGCGCCCGAATGCTTCTATAGTAAATATGCTCCTAGTGTAAAGTCTAATGCATTTGTTTCCATAACTGTTTCTAACTTTGGCTTGTAGATCTTAAGGATTGGATCCTAGGTAAACAACTCCTTAAGTTCCTTAAATAACTTCTTTTACTTACTGCCCTATACCTACAGTTTCTCCTTTTTAGTTAGTCTTATAAATAGCTTAATACTTTTTAACTACTATGCTATAAACCTCCTATAGTGGTTATAAAACCCTAGGAACAATCTTAACTGCGTAATATTCTCTAGTTCTTACCAATTTACTATAGCTTTAACTTTCTTTAGGTCTATACTAATTTTTCCTAGTTTAATAATAAATTTAACAAAATCGGTTTTCCTAGTAAAGAACTCATATTTCTTAATTGTTACTGGCATCTTTTCTTTCTATAGTCTCTTTAAGACCTACTTAATATGTTCTCTATGTTCTTCCTTACTTATTAAGTAGATAATAATGTTGTTAAGATATACTATAATAAACTTATTAAGGTGTTCTCCTAATACACTATTAATTTATTTCTAAAATGTTGCTAGTGCGTTTATAAGCCCAAACTATATAACTAACGGTTTATATAGTTTTTCCTTTAACCTAAAGGCTGCCTTCTATTTATCTCCTTCCTTAATCCTAATCTAATAGTATACCCATCTTAGATCTATCTTTATAAAGATTTTCGCGTTATCTATCCTATTTTAAATTTCACTAATTAAGGGTAAAGGATATCTATCCTTTCTGGTAATGCTGTTTAACTGTCTATAGTTAATGCATATTCTAAGTTTTTCCGTTTTTCTTTGAGATAAATAATACTAGATATCCTGCTAATAACTATAATGGCTTAATATATCCCTTTTATAAGTTCTCCTGGATAAACTCCTTAAGCGCTACTAACTTGGTTTTAGTGAGCTTATAAATTAGAAAGAACTTTAGACTAGTTCCTGGTTCTAATTCTATCTTATAGTCCCATACTGCATGTTCTAATAGCTTTTTACTTTCTAGTAACTATAACCTTTTACTATACTTGTGGTATCTCTTTAGTATATAACTTAAGCCTTACTTAGTCTCTTTATATATTGCTCTAACTTAGTACCATACCAACTTGGTTTGTTGTTGTATTTTATATTGTTAAGTATCCCTAATATTAGCCTGGCCTATAACCCAATTAACTCTTAGATTATATTTCTGTAACTAAGGCATTCCTAGTATTGCCTTACTCTTTCCTAATGGTAGGATATTAAAAGATATCTTAACCTGTCTTCCTTTAATAGTTAACTAAATAGGTCTTGTTTTAAGATTAATAATGCCTTCTTTATAGGATATTAGATCTCCTAAAATTGTTATAAGTGGATATAGGTGTTCCTTTTATCTATATGGTAACCCTATCCTTTCCACTACTGTTAGTAATATGTGGTTTCTTATTGCTCTACTATCTACTAACGCTTTGAACTGCTAATCCTACCACTTAATTTATAAATTTAGGTGCTAACCTTAAATTCCCTTAAGGGTCTAAGGCTCTATTACTAGCTCCCTTTGGTCCTATAGGCCTCCCCTTTTCCTAACTATTAGCTACTAGATTCTACTTGTACTTAGTCCTCTCTTAACTAATACTTAGTTTATTTCTTTTCCTCTATATGCTATAAACAAGTATTCTCTAGATACTTCCACTACTATTATCTATTTAGGTATTCTTTTGTAAGGAATCTTCCTGGTTAAAGTATTAGGTCCCCTTAACTCTATACTTCTATTAGGTGCTATCTATATATATACTTAGCGTCTCTATACTTTCTTTTATCCGGTGCCTAATGTATTCTAGTTAGGTACTTCCGGTTTTTGTTTTTTAGTATTCTGTATATATTGCATGTGTTATCTATATAAGCTATCTATAATAGTGTATAATACGCTAAGTGACTTAGGTTAACTCTTGGTTTATTTTTAACTTTAAGTTTAAACCTCTATCTAGCTAACCTAACTGTTAGTCTTTTATTTGCGGGTACTAAGATTTATCTCTTACTTCTTTAGTCCCTAAATCCTTCTTCTAGGTTCCTTAACATTATAATTAATGCTCCTTTAATGTAATTTATGCGTTTCTCCGTAATGGGTTAGTCTTGAATAACTTTTTTATTTAGCTATATATAAAAGTCTTCCTATTTATTATTATGTCGTTGCCTATACTACTTTCCATATAACTGGTTTAGTGTATATAGTTTGTCTATTAGAAAGTACCTTGTTATTACTGCGTTATAATAACCTTTGGTATGTCTTTCTTTAAATCTAGTTGGGATTCCTAGATCCTCTTTTTATTCTAGTTTATCTAACTACTTTACTCTAGGCGTCCCTGCCTTAGGCCTATTAGTAATTCTTTATATAGGTGCTCTGTCCCTTATATATCCTAGTATAGCTAATCTCTTGTCTAGCTTTTGCTCTTATTATGCGATAATTCTTTGCTTAAACTTATTTATAGTTTCTTGTTTTTTATGTCTTATAGTTAGATTTTTAAAGTTATCTTACTTCTTAATTTCTGTATCAACTTTTTAATCTTTAGGCTGAATACTGTGTTTACCTAGAACTAATGTTCTTACTTATTCCCTAAACTTATGGTTCTTAAACTTACGTCTAGTGCTTATTTGTTTGTTGCTGAACTAAGCTACTGCCCTTTCCTATTGGTTTTTGTCCGTTATAGGTTCTTAGGTATATCTTATCTTGTCTTAAGAGTCTTAAGCGTCTTACATCTTATCTTAAGAGTCTTAAGCCTTTAGCCTTTTACCTTTATTAAGTGGTAAGCTAGCACTAGCAGTTATCTACTTGCTTAATTATCTTTAGATATTACTCCTTCTGTCTTATAAAGCAATAAATTCTGTATCTAATGGTATTATAATGCCCGTTACTAAACCGCGTTTAATGGTGGTCTTAGTCTCTGCTTCTATTACGTTATTAAGGTTTAAGCGCCCCTAGTTAGCCTCTTTTTCTTCCTTATCACTATTAATTAATAAATACTCCAACTCTATTGTTATAGTTGCTAATCTTTATCTGTATATTACTGTGATATCTTAATCTAGCTTATAGAGTTAATTTTATTTTTTGTCTAACTCCCTAGTTCCTTTAAGTCCTCTTAACTCTGGCTCTTATAGCTAATAGCTTGCGCTGTACTTAGCGTCCTTATAAATTTAGTATGTGTTATTGTAATAAAACGTGAAGTGTTTAATTAAACACTCTTTAGTTCCGCGTAATGTCCCTATATCTATGTTATTATACTCTAATAACCTAGTGCCCTTTACTGTATAATTACTCTAACTACCTCTATAGTCTCTGGCGAAATAACCTTATTTTTTATAATTTATATAAGCTCCTTTTTTAAACCATTCTTCTTACTGTGGAGTCTGCCTAAACATCTTCTACTGCTAAGATCCCTGGTTTAGCCTCTACTCCTTAGTCCTATAATTACTTAATCCTTAACCTCTAGGTTTCTATAGTTTCTTACTCTATCTTCTGGATTCTTTAGTGCCGCTTAAGTCCATTAGCTTTAGCCCACCGTTCCATAGTTTCTAACTTAGTGTCTATTAATACGTACTCTACGCCTTATATAACTATAGAACTCTATCTTGCCCTTTCTTAGCTTGTTCCCTTTAATAGATCCTATTATTAATCTTTATTAATTAATCTATTAAGTCTCTTAGACTTTCCGTATTTTCTATTAAAATAATTACATCCTAGACTTTTACCTTAAGTCCCTATTTATACTGTGCTATAAGCACCTTATTATTCCACTTAACCTATATTACAAGTGTCTAAAACTGTATTATGCACTTAATTGCTAAAGTGCGTTATATTAGGTTCTGTAGCTTTCTCTTTACTATAGTTATTATTTCTAGGTTTCTAAATATCTGTATTAGTCTCTCCGTAAACCCATTCTAGTTAGCAAATATAAACCGTACTTCTTAATTAGTAGTTATTATTCCATTTACCTAAATCTCAGTAAGGTAAGGTTTAAACCACTTAAGTGCTCTTTTAGTTAAGAACAATTCCGCATACGCCACTTAGTCTATAGGTATTGCCAACTTTACTTCTTCCTATATAACCTTAAAGTGTATCTACGTAAGGAATCCTTTAAGTTTTAACTTCTCTCTTAAGAATTGTTTAATTAAGGGTAACTTAACCTTAGCTGCTCTAATTCCATTAATTTAATTTTTAAGTATTTAATTATTGTCTGTTAATTAATTAACTATTTCCTGTAACTGACCTACTATAACTAGCTGCGAATTAGTATCTTCTATACTAGTGTCTCCTCCTATACCTAAGGTTGTAGCTGCTGTGGATACAGTCGTGACTAATACCCTTAATGGTGTAACGGCTTGCGCTTTTAGTGGCATACTATCTAACTTATTAATACCATAACTAGGTAGTGAATGTATAACAGAACCTTATAGCAGGAACTATAGTGGGTTTATTATTAGGCTAGGTATATAGATATTTAAATAAAGTTAATAATATAATAGTATAGGATAATAACTGGTGGAGTGGTTGCCTAACAGATTAACTCCAATTATATTCTAAGATTTACTATAAAGAAAGGAACTATCTAGGTAGGGACTATGGTCCTTTAAATACACATTCTTACTCCTAAGAAACTCTCCTTGTATGTAAGGTACGTGAGGTACGTAAGGTACGTAAGACGTTCCTTATAGATCTCACAGATCACATAGAGCTCGTTATATGACCTTGGTTACCACTCCTCGTCACATAGCTCTACTGGTTCCATCTTGGACCGTGCCTTGATTAGCTAACTAGCTTCCTCCAACTCTTCTCTAAGTAGTCGTAATATCGTACTTAAAGCGTCCGTAACACTCTTAGGCGTATAATAGTTAGGAATCTAAGAAGCGCCTTTAGCTAGAATATAATATAACAATTAAAACTTTCCTAAAAACTATAAATTAGGATTTAGTAATAGTTCTAAATATGCTATGGATAAGATAATAGGGAAACCCCTATAAATTAAAACCATAAGGTTAAACACAGGTATTAGAAATAGGAACGTTTTACTATTATAAGAGGGATCCTAAAATCCTATAAGAGAAAGCTATAGGGATCTATATAAGAACCACTAGGGATACTGTTTAAAGAAGACGCTATTTAAGAATAAGTAGTAGTACTAGAAGAAGGGGCCCTAGGGATTTAAAAGGGTTCCCTAGGAATAAAAGGAGAGTATCTGGTCTAATACTAAATATATATAGTAAAGTTAATAATATAAAGAGGACCAAAAAGACATAAAGTAAAGATTTAGAAATTTTAAGAAATTGTAAAGCACCTATAAGAACACCACCCGTTTATTATATATAGAGATTATAGTGGTATACTACTTTTATACAGACTGTTACTAAAAATAAAAATAGAGGCATCCCTAAAGTATAAAGTTAATTCCCAGTACTAGGGCATCCTAAAGGTACTAAAGAGGCACTATATAAAGCTATCCTATAATAAAAAAAAGAATAAGATAATAACTTAAACACTAAAAGTAGCAACGGGAGCCTTCTCCTCTATTTTAATATTATTATTGGTAGTATTATTAGCACTCCTATTCCCAGAAGTATTAGCATTCTTACTAATATTCTTCTTAGAGCGGTAGGAACTAAACAGACCACTATGGCTAGGGGACTAGTAGGGAGAATATTTATCTTTATTACTATCCTTAGTATTATCCCTAGGTTCTAAATTGGCATCTAGGCTAGGATTAAAAAGTTAACAACTAAAGAGTTAATATAGTTCCTAAATATATTACTAAAGAGACTTACCTAGCTAAAAAGGCCCGCGTAAGAGTATAAATATTATTATTTATAAGAATAAGCTGCTTATATATACGCTTTTAGATATTATGTGTCTAAGATTACTATATCTCTATAGTAGTAGAAATCCTTATTAAATTAAAAAGGCTATAAGTAATAGAAGACACCTTCTGTCCCTATCTTTTACTATTTTAATATAGATGGAAATCCCTAATGGCGTATTAGAGCCAGTATGCCTTATATACGTAAACAGTAGGGATCTAATATAGTTAGTAAAATCTAAAATAGGATGGAATAAGAAATACTAAAACATAGATCTTTTTCTAGCTATAATAGTGGGAATACTTAGATCTGTTCTTGCTAGAGCGCGGCATCTTATAGGCATAGGAAGGGTCTAATATAAGCGCGTAAATATAATAACGGCAGTACTTTAGAGAAACCACTATAGGAGTAATAGAAGTGGTCTGTAGTGCTAATAGAGTAGGAATAACGCCGCCGCCAGTCTAGGGATATACAGTATGATTACAAGCTATTGCAAGAGAATACTATAAAAAGTTAGTATTATTAAAGAGATAAAATAGGGATCCTATTACCTATAGACGCGTTATAAAAAGAGAATAGAGCAGTGGTAGAAAGAATAGCTGGAGATACAGAAGCTAAAAGCTAAAATATAATAAAAAACAGGTGAGATAAATGGTATTATTAATGGAAAGATGTATAAGAGATAATAGCTTATAAACTGGAAGAAATTAATATTAAGACGTTATTATTAGGACCCATTTTAGGTAAATAGGGATAGTAGCTAGTTAATATATTGCATAGGACAACCTCTAAATTAGCTTATAATAAATTCTTATAATAAGGAAGGTAAATCGCATCTAATTTTTATTATTATTATTAAAGTTCTATTATAAAGGCACTGTAAAAAGCTATAGTGGAAGAAGAGCGGAGGAATAGAAGATAAAGTAAGGTTCTACGCTAGTAAAAAACTGGCAATAAGCTGTATTATAGAGTACCTTTCCACTAAAGAACTTCCCTAGTGGTTTTAGTTGGAACTCTATAAGAGTTTATTAAGAGGTAAAGTCTTAGAGGACCAAGACCCTTAAAGGGGAGGTAATTATAATAGGCGCTCCTAAAAGGTATATATTAGATAAGACAGATAAAGATTTTACTAATATCCCACTAATGTCCTAGAGGAGATATGGTTAGATTGATAAGGGGCAAAGGGTTTTATTAGTGTCTTAAAAGGATTATATAGGGAGCTAGTTCTCCTCTAGAGAAGAACTAGCGATTAGTCTCTAAATAGAAGAAGTTAGAAAGCATTTGTCCTTTAATATATAAAGCTTATTCTACCTTTAACTCACCTTCTACTTACCTGTAACTCTCATTCTACACTATTGATTAAATAACTATATATTCCGGTTAAACTGGCCTCTTACATTGTCCTAATTAATAGTTACCTTATATAGCTTTATCTAGGGTTGTCTAAGAATTACTAGGTAACTTAGGGTAGTTATAAAGAGCTTAATTAATTCTTTATAGTTTAGGTATTGGAGTCTTAGGGCCGCTATATAAGTAATATAGCCTAAGACAGTATATTTACCATTAAATCTAAATATATTAATATGCCGGTTAAGGGGTATTAGGGTAAACTTATTATCTTATATAAAGATTTTATTAATAAATCCTATGCCGCTAGCTCTTATATTAATTAGAACTTAAGTGTTTGTAACGGAACCTTATAGCAGGAACTATGGTGGGTTCTATTATTGGGCTGGGTATATAGGTAAGAACAAAACAACAACATAATAACAACTAGTGGAGTGGTTGCCCAACAGATTAACTCTAATTGTATTCTAAGATTCACTACAAGGAGAGAACTATCTACAGTAGGGACTAAGGTCCTTTAAATACACAACTATACTCCTAAGAAATCCTCTCTTATACGTAAGGTACGTGTTATATATATTATATATAGCGTAGACCGCGTATACTTTGTACACTGCGTATAACATTATATAACTTGCTTACTATTCCTTATTATATGGTTCCACCGGATCTATCCTAAACTATGCCTATATTAATTAACTAGCTTTCTACAACTCTTCTCCAAGTAGTTATAATATTATACTTAAAGCGTCTGTAACACTATCTCCCTCCTCTTTATCTTTATCCTTGAAGATTTTTAACATCTCCAAGTTATCTACTAGAGGTGTAATATCTGTTTAATTAGTCTAGTTAATATCCTTACTTATTATACCTAAAGCTTCTTCTTCTTTATAAGCGCAATGTTGTACTCGTACCATGGCTGCCATACTGTCGCTTAGTAAGATAATGTTATCTCCGTGTTCTTATTATATAAAAGTAGGGTTAGTATGTGTTATAATAGTAAGTCCCTCATCTTAATAACCCTTATCTTACTTAGAGTGCACTAAAGCAAACATTTAATCATCCTATAATGTTCGCTCTGTTTTTAACACTAAGTGTACACATCCTATAACTCTTAACAGTCTTTAAGTTCCCTAAGTAACTTATTATAGGGTCTTATATTCAATCTACCACTATAAAGCTTAATAGTAAGCTCTTAAGCGCCTTAGATAAGCTTTATTATTCGCGGGAAGCGGAGCAGGAGGCTATAACTGCTTAACAGCATACCCTTAAAGCCCGTCTATTAGCCTCTGCCCGTCTTCTTCGTCTTGAGAAAGTGCGTAAGAAGGTCCATTCTAAGGAGTGGAAACTGGTTCAATAGGGTTTATCTAAGCTGGGTAACAAAAGGACTAGCTCTCCTCCTGCAAGGGAAACAACTCTAAGTAGCTTGGCAATTGCTCCTCTTGGGTCCCCCTTAGGTAACTCGTTCTTTAGCAATCCTTCTTTATTAATATTGCCTAACCTACTTTCTTCTAATACTTCTGTACCTTTCCTATAGCATTTTTTAGGTTGCTTAGTAGTTTTTAGGTAGTCTTACTATAGCCTATCCACTTTACTTTATATTATATTTCGTTATCTACATCCTCATAACTAATAATCTTTAAAACTTGCTATTTGTCTTCCTCTTATCCTCTATATATATCTGCCTTATAGACTGGTGGCTTAATATTCCCGTATACTGGCTCTAGCATTGCAATATATTATACAGGGTAGATTTTCATTTTGGCTAGTAGGTTTAACTTATATATAACTAATAAAATTCCTTACTTGATTTTAAAAGGTCCTAGTCTAATATAGTCTAATTTCTTGCTTAGTTATTAACTCTTGAAATTTTTGTATAGTAGCTATACTTTATCCCCCTCCTTAAGATCTAGTCCCTCAGATCTCTTAGTATTATAGTACCTTTTCATTTATTCTTATACTAGTTTAGCTGTTTCTTTAAGGTCTATATAAAGGTTCATTAATATCTTCATTCTTTGTTTAGCTGTGCTACTCGTCTTTTTTGCTTAACGTGGTGATAACGATGTTCTTAGCTTATATCCATAATTCGCCTTAAATAGTAATGTCCCCATTCCTTCTTATAGTGTTACATTGTATATAAACTGTATAACTAGTAATAACGATACCCAATTATTCTGTGCGTAATTAATATAATGCCTTAGATACTACTCTAGTGTCTAGTTTAGTCTTTCCATTTATCCGTCCGTCTGCGGATAATACGCTATAGATATTACTGCGCAAACTCCTTATTCTGCCAAAAATACTTCCTAAAATGCTATTATAAATCTTAGATCTCTGTCTGATATAATCTTATCTAGTGCTCCATGTCTTACAAACACTTCTTTTATATAGATTCTAGCAACATTTTCTGCTAATATCTCTTTAGTACATGCTATAAAGTATCCCCACTTTATTAGCTTATCTACTATTACTAAAATTGCGTTATAATCTTGTCCTATAATAGGATCTCTTAACTTTGGTAACTTAATAATAAAGTCCTATAATATAACCTCCCATGGTCTTTCTGGTGTCTTAATAGGTTATAGCCCTCTATATGGCTTATACCTTATCAATTTATTTCTTTAGCAATCTGGATATTCCTTTATAACTTATCATGCTAGTCCCCAGATTCCTTAAATAATATACTCCTCTTAAAGTCTTAACACTAAGCCTATAGCTCCGTTGTGTCCTTATATCATTCCCTTATAGAATTCCTTAATAAATTCTTCTATAATAAACTTAGGTATATATATTGCTTCTTTATTTTCGTATTACTCTAAGTCTAGATCCTCTACCTGTGCTTCTTAGATCTTCTATATCCAATTACTTTCTAGTAACTTATGGATCTGACTTTCCTTAGTTGCTATAATCTTTAGATAATTATACCTAATTAATCTATCTTAATCCTTTTGCAACAAAGCTCCCAATAACTTTTTATTACTTTATAGTTCAGCCTTTCTACTTAGAGCGTCTGCTCGTGCATTATCTATACCTTTAGTATGCTAAATTTTAAAATGGTATTCTATAAGCATTTCCGCCCATCTAACCTGTCTTTAATTAAGTTTCTTTGTTGTTAGGAATCCTATAAGGTTCTTATAGTCTATCTTAACCACAAATGGTTTCTCTGTGCCTTATAAAAATACTCTCCATTCCTTAAGTACTGCCACTATACCTAACAACTCCTTATTATAGATGTTATAGTTCAACTCTAGTGGTGTCATCTTTTAACTATAGTATGCTACTGGGTGCTATCTATCTTGATATTTCTATATAAAGCATGCCCCTAGTATAAAGTCTAATATATCTGTTTCTACAACCATCTCTAGGCCTAGTTAATAGATCTTAAGAACTGGCTCCTGGGTAAATAACTCTTTAACTCTCTTAAATAGTTCTTATTGCTTCTTTCCCTATACCTATAGTTCCTCTTTCTTTGTTAACTACGTAAATGGCTTAATATCCTATAACTATTACGCTATAAACCTTCTATAGTAATTACAAAACCCTAGGAATAATCTTAACTGCGTAATATTCTCTGGTTCTTGCTAATTCACTATAGCCTTAATCTTTTTTAGATCTATACTAAGTTGGCCTAGTTTAATAATAAATCTAACAAAATCGGTCTTCCTAGTAAAGAACTCGCATTTTTTAATTGCTACTGGCATCTATTCTTCTTATAGTCTCTTTAAAACCCATTTAATATATTCTCTATATTCTTCCTTACTCTCTAAGTAGATAATAATGTCGTTAAGGTATACCATAACAAATTCATCTAGATATTCTCCTAATACACTATTAATTCGCTTCTAGAACATTGCTAGTGCATTTATAAGCCCGAATTGCATAACTAATAGCTTATATAGTCCTTCCTTTAACCTAAAGGCTGCCTTCTATTTATCGCCTTCCTTAATCCTAATCTAATAGTACGCCCATCTCAGATCTATCTTTATAAAGATCTTTGCATTGCCTATCCTATCTTAGATCTCACTAATTAAGGGTAAAGGATACCTATCCTTTCTAGTAATACTGTTCAACTATCTATAGTCTATACACATCCTAAGTTTTCCATTTTTCTTTGGGATGAACAGTACTGGATATCCTGCTAATAACTATAATGGTCTAATATATCCCTTACGTAAGTTCTCCTAAATAAACTCCTTAAGCGCTACTAACTCTATTTTAGTAAGCTTATAGATTAGAAAGAACTTTAGACTTATTCCCTCTTCTAATTCTATCTTATA
>Ga0307507_10000339_pt1 | contig 95112 bp, 45 predicted proteins | sample 7_EM_MG_FD_207223 | JGI IMG/M metagenome (GOLD analysis project Ga0307507, IMG submission 207223) | Populus trichocarpa ectomycorrhiza microbial communities from riparian zone in the Pacific Northwest, United States - 7_EM | ecosystem: Host-associated > Plants > Roots > Unclassified | place...
AGGAATAATATAAATTCTATCTAAATCTAAGGGTATATAGCTTTTTAAGAGAACAAGATGTTGTGTAAAGAAGAGAAGGGAATAACCAGAGAATCTTGTAATTAAATAGTTAGGGGTCTTGGTCGATGCGTGCGCACGTGCGCACGCGGACGGACTTCGGTAGAATTCAATTGATCTGGCAGAACTTGGCAGAAGTCGATTAAGCTGGCAGAATTCGGCAGAATTCGGTCAAAGCGTCAAGTTTATCTTGTCGAGTGTTTTACCGAGACATTCCTACTGTAACTAGGCTAGTCCCGTTACATAAGGCTGCTGTATTAAAGGATTAAAATCTATGTTACTGGACGTTCTGTCCGTAGCGTAACGATAAGCTTCTTAATGGCTATAATGTAGCTATGATACTGGCGTAAATGGCAAATATTAATACGTCGCCCGCTATAAGCATATTAGTAATAGTTAACTATATAGGCAAATATTGTAGTAAGGAAGAGAAGAAGTTGACTTCCTACTAGGAGTTACTCTAATTAGTACAGCCGTACGCCAATAGTCTTTATGCCTTTAGTTTGGTAGTAGCTAAGTTTATAAATAAGCTTATTACTGAACGCGATTGGTTGGCATAGGAGGTATGCTATCTACTTCTTAATATTCCCCTTTCCGAAGGCTTAAGGAATGTAGTAACTTTAGACTGCTACTAGGAGGACGATTAAAGCGCTATATATGAGCTTAAGGATGGGTAACTGAGAGGGTACGGACTGTCTAACTATGAGAAATATAAGCGCCGCCTAGATGAGGTAGAGGATGTTACTTTCCTTAATTTTCTACTCTATTTTAATTACTCTACTTATAAGCGTCGACTAAGAGTAAGGCCTTGAGTTATATTGTACTTTTTGTAATATAAAGGCGATCCTTTTTATCTGTAGTATTTTAAGTTCTGCCGTATAAAGCTCATTCTTCATCATCCGTGGAGGGAGTATAAGGATATGGCTACTTATACTAATGGATTTGGGGCCCCTAATTATATGGCTTCCTATTAGGCTTGTGTTAACTCTTATTAGCACCCGCCTAACTACTTCTGTAATTGGAAACTAGAGGAAGGTTGCGAAACTGCTAATAATATTAATGAGTTTGAGGGCGATTTTGTAGACGATTTGGAACTATACTAGTCCTTTAAGGCCCTGCATGCCCGCGTTTAAAATACTAATGGAGTTAAAATTGAGGATCCTAACAGGCTTGGTAATAGGGAGCTTGATTGTAACTATAACTGGAGTATATATTGGGGTACATACCCGTAGCTTAATGAGAGGACTTATTGGCAAGAAGCACGGCTACAGCCTCTACCGTGGAGCTGCCTATCCTAAACAGTAACTCCGTCCTCCTTATAACTAGGCTAGCGTTATATCTATAACGTTGTAGTTAATTACTATAGGCAGATTTAAGTGGGCCTTGGCCCCTCCCCACTGCGGATTAATATTAATAGAGAGGCAGGAACCGGTAAATTATATCTTATTGCTGTCCTTTCTACTATACTCTGTGATATAGCAAGGGCTAATAGCAAGCTAATGCTATTGGCTTAAGCGGCCCCTACTAGGGTAGCTGCCTTTAATATTAACGGCAGAACTATATACGATTTATTAAGGTTGCCAGTAAATTGCCTGTTTAAGGAATTGCCTGCTGCCAGTCTTACGCCTCTATAACAAGCTTTTAAGGATATTTACTATCTTGTCCTTGATAAGAAATCTATAATTAGGCAAGTATATCTGGCCTAGATTAATTGCTGCCTCCGTTAGATCTACCCTATGCGTAACAATAACTACTTTAGAGGCTTGAACATCTTGCTAGTAGGCGATTTCTATTAGCTTTCCCCTGTAAATTAGGCGGCCTTATATAGTAATCTACCTGCTAGGCCGTTAGAGCTTGCTAGCTACGGAAAAGGAGCCTATAAGGCAATTAACCAAACTGCTGTCCTGGATCAAGTTATATGGTAGGGCGGTGATGACGCTAAGAGCTCTGTATTTAGGACCGCCCTTGTGGAGCTATGTAGTGATTCTGTAAATAAATCGACTTAGAAGCTTCTTTTAACTAGGTATAAGTAGGGCCTATCTACTAATAAGGTTGCGGGCTTTGACGACGCAATTTGGCTATATGGCACACGTGCTGCTATAGGTAAGTATAATACTACTTGGCTTCGCGACCTTTTATAGCCAGTGGTGGCTATTAAGTTAGTTGACACTAGTGTAGGTGTACGGAAAGCTACTTCTAATTAGTGCGATACTATAGAGAATCTAGCCCTATGTATTGGCGTGAAAGTAATGCTAATATAGAATATCTGGATTGAACTAGGCTTAGTAAACGGTACTACTGGTATAGTTAAAGATGTTATATAGAAGGGATACGCGGATATTAAAAAGGATTAGCCTCAGTTACTACTAATTATAGTAGATGGGTATAACGGACCTGCCCTATTTACTTGGTAGGATAGTAAGAAAGTCGTCCCTATATTTTCTGTGCTTTATGAGTGGGAGGGTATAAGAGGCTTTTGCTTATAGCGTTAATTTCTAATTACTCTGGCTTTTGCTCTTACCGTATATAAAAGCCAGGGCCTAATACTTAACCAGGTGGTTCTAGATGTTAAGGAAAAGGATAAAACAGCTAGGCTAACCTATATAGCAATCTTATAAGTCAAGAAGCTTTTAGGGCTTATGTTTGAATGTGGGTTTAATATGGAATGATTTTAGTTATCTATAAGTAAGACCAAAGAGGCACAACAAGAAGATTTTATATGGAGGTAGTAGCAACTACTTATAAACGAGTTTTCCTAATTAGGAAATTATATACTGGCTTAGAGGTAAGTAGAGAATGTGGTATTTGTCTTAGTTTCCTACCTTTTGAATAGTTTAACCGCGAAATCCAATTTTCTAAATTTTAACCCCCCTATCCGTTCTACCTTCTTACCGCTTCTGGAGCTGTCAGATATACATACAATGGTGTATAGGGAGAATTGGCAGTACTGCTAGATTAATATTGCTGCTATCTATAGCGTTGATTGATTTTTGGAATTTTTCAATTTTTTTAAAGGGTAGAAATGTCGCTTATATAAGAAGTTACGTGACCTCTAAGAATACTTGGGACCGTATATTAGCAGCCACAACTTCTCTACACTATAGTTAAGATTTTATATATACTGCACTTAGAGCTGCTTGTAATAACTGTTACCTATAGATCTGCCAATTTATAAATCAAAAATTAGACGTAGTTAGAGCTGTTAGTAGGGGTTATTAATCGCGCTCCCTATAACAAAATTTTGGATTTTAGTGATTTAAACTGATGAATTAAATTAAAAGTTTGGAATGTCTAAATAAGGTTCTGCTAAGACGCTAGCTGGACCCTAATCTAGACCCTTTCTAACCTGTTAAATTCTAAAAATAATAACCTCTATTAAATTAAAAATTAACCTTATCCTTAATAAGCCATCTAATTAGATTTAATGATTTTTTATTATCCAAGACACAGCCAAAACTAATAAGGTATAGCAGTATATTAACCTATCTAAGAAGAAAGACGATCTTCTAAAGCTAGAACTACTAAGTTGGCCTATACTAAGGGACATACTACCTACGGCTATATTAATAGTAAAGCTAGACCTAAACTAGCTTACTACCTATAACTAGCTCTACGCTAAATACAAGGATAATCTACGCGTATATTAGAAGTAAAAATAGGCTATAAACGATATTAATAACTATATTATTTGTACCATATTGGTAGCCTACCTTTCACTTATTAATAGCCTTAGTAGTTGGTTATATTAAATATTTAAGGCGTCTCTACTACTGTAGTAGCTACTGCAGTAACAAAGACACCCTGTATTTTGGTAAGTAATTAAGCCTATCTTGTACAAGAATTTTGTGCTATTAGTACTTACTAAATTACGTGCTTGTAGGGCCTCCTCCTGTCTATAAATACTCCCTCCTCTATACCTTCCTCTCTTCTTTTCTTCTTCCCTATAGGAGCTAGAGGTGCTCTAATACTCCTCCCCAGTCCCTACTAAGTTGATGTGGCAATATGGACAGTATCGGACGATGAGATAGGCGAGAGAGGATAGGAAGGACGGAGGAGCCTTTGGTATATATTAGTTGAGCAACGTCACTGGCTATATTATGGCTGCCTAATCTCCTGTGCTCGCAGGCCTCCTTCTGTCTATAAATACTCCCTCCTCTATACCTTCCTTTCTTCTTTTCTTCTTCCTTATAAGAGCTAGAGGTGCTCTAATACTCCTCCCTAGTCCCCACTAAGGGATCTATTGGTTGACGTGGTAATATGGACAGCATCTAATGATGAGACGGGTAAGAGAGGAGATAGGAAGGATGGAGGGGCGTCTGGTAGGTGTTAGTCGAGCAACGTTAATGTCTATATTATAGCTGCCTAATCTCCCGTTTGTAGGCCTCCTTCCGTCTATAAATACTCCCTTCTCTATACCTTCCTCTCTTCTTCTTTCTTCTTCCTTATAAGAGCTAGAGGTGCTCTAATACCCCTCCCTAGTCCCTACTAAGGGATCTATTGGTTAATGTGGCAATATAGACAGCATCTGACGATAAGACGGGTGAGAGAGGAGATAGGAAGGACGGAGGGGCGTCTGGTAGGTATTAGTCGAGCAATGTTAATGTCTATATTATGGCTGCCTAATCTCCCGTCCGCAGGCCTCCTCCTATCTATAAATACTCCCTTTTCTATACCTTCCTCTCTTCTTCTTTCTTCTTCCTTATAAGAGCTAGAGGTGCTCTAATACCCCTCCCTAGTCTCCACTAAGGGATCTATTGGTTGATATGGCGATATGGATAGCATCTGACGAGGAGACGGGTAAGGGAGGAGATAGGAAGGACGGAGGAACCTCCAGTAGGTATTAGTTGAGTAACGTTAATGGCGGTTTTTGTTACCCAAAAATTATGTTACGTGACGATATTTGGGAATGCAAATATGTACCCCTGTCCTATACTTATACCACTACTAAATATTCTAGATTTTATACTCGGAGCTGCTTATAATAGGCATTCCTAGGAGATCTGCTGGTTTAAAGCTCTATAATTGAACGTTGTTGACGTTTTATATAGGGGTTGTCGATTAAGCTCCTGGGACACGATTTTTAAAGTTTAACACTATACTAATATTACAACCTTCTTGTAGTGGCCGAGCCACCCCTAATCTCCCCTCCTCCTCCCTCCTATTACTTAGCGCTGAGCTATTGTGTTATCGCTACGCTATTGCGTCGTTATATATCTGAACTAGGTGGGCAATAACATGGTTAATAGTTATTAGGTATTAAAAATATTTAGTATATAAAGCTTTAAATTGGAATTATAATCTACTATATTATATCCTATGTAGAGGGCTCTGTATTAAAGCTCTGCAATCTAAATATATGCTATATTTGTGACCAATATATTCTTTAAGCCCAGCTTAAGTAGGGCGCCTTGGTTACTATAGTAGATCCTTACCTAGCAGTAACCAAGGCGCCTTAATCTTACTACTACTTCTAAATTAAGTAAAAGCTCTATATAGGGGGGTCCCAGGGGGTCTCCCCCTGGAAAACCTTATCTCTATATATATTAATTAAAGTCTATATAATAAAGCTCTAAATTAAAGCTTTGGGTTAATTAATTGGCTTATTAAACTTGGGTTAAAATTTTAGTTGGGGGGCCAACTATCCGCATGTTAATCTTTGCATCTTTAATTACCTATTTAGAAACTGTTGCTAGTAATATAGGGTGTAGGCTTATAGCTATAGGGTTAAGCAGGCGAATAAGGCGAATAAGGCGCTCTAATAAGGCTCTAGTAAAAGAGATATTGTCTAAGACCACAAAGGTAATAAGGTGTTCGTAGTATTGGTAGAATTTAACTTAATAAGTGGGTAAACCTTTGGTTATAATAACGTCCTCCTCTTTATAGGATTCTTCTCCCTACCTATTAAAGCCGTGGGTATTAACTATATGGCTAATTGTATGTGATGTGGAGGCTGCTAATCTAACTACAGGAGGGATTACTCTATGGCCTTTCCTATTAGCAGGTTTTATATAAGAGATTGTAGGCTTACATCTACAGCAAAGCCAGTACTACTGCTGCTTTGTATCTTATACTAGAGTGCCATACTACTAGACCCAGGCTCTACACCTATAAGAGGTCTTACTATTAAGCTGTAGAGCAAGCTAATAGCCAACTGTATCTTTAGGCCTGAAGATAAAGCCATCTACGCCATATATCGGCTGCCTTGGGTGCAAACTGCCCTCTATAGAAAATAGCAAAGGTGTAGATCGATTAGAAACATTACCAATTGATATATCTAAAGGCATTAAGTAGGAAACCTAATTAACTAAGGTAAACACGGTAAAGAAAGGGGCTGTAGAGGCAGGATAGAAGAGTCTTTAGTAGGGAGGCTGCACGAGGCTTAAAGGATTTTAACGCCTCTAATACCCATAGCTATTGGCTCTCTACTATCCTACCAGAGCTTTATTTCCACTAAGAGATTAGTTCCCAAGGCAACTCGCTTATAGTAAGGGCAGGAAGGCTATTCTAGCAATTTATTAAACCAATAGACGATTAATTTGGTCTAATTAGTTTATTTAATTGGTTTGATCTATATTAAACAAACCTTGATTGGACCAAATTAATTAAACCAAACAACCGTCGATAAGGGTCCGGTTTGATAAAAGCACTGGTTAAATGTCTTTAAACTCTAGATCTAACTTCTATAGGCTAAAAATAACTGTCTTCTGCTGAAGATTATAAAGCTCTTTATAAAGGATATTTATAACTATATTAACTAGTTCTAAATGGATATCCATAGTCTCTATAATTGTATTACGGATTTCTTTGTCTCCTAGAAGGGTAGCAATAAGCTTCTTTACCTTCTTCTTTTTTACCTTCTTTTTTTACACCTTATCTGTTTTTACGCTTTCTCTTTTATTAGTATTAAGCTATAGCTACGCTAAAGAAAGGTTACTAAAGGAACATCGCCAGTCTTGTAAATGCTCTGAAATAACTCTAACCTTCTCTTCCTTTGTTACCGGGCGCGATATCCACTTAGCGGATGCTCTAGTTAGTATTTGGATAGGCGTCCGCTAGTTAACTAATGTTATGTTTATAGAGGGGGTGGGCAATTTAATTGTTAACATATTATTTGTTCAGCGGCGCTTTCTGCTTAATATTGCAGGGGCTAATAGGGTAGATATATTAATTAATTATAGAGCTGCTTCTATGGATTAATTTGACGGTATTTATAAGATAATAGCTATTGTGGGGGGGTAGATTAATTTTGTTTAAGAAGGTAACTGCTCTATATACAAATAAAGTCGGATTGCTTAAGAAACGCTGGAAAAGTCTCTCAGACCATAGAATTAACTTTTTGATAAAAAAGGTTAGCGATATCCGCTTGCGGATATACGTATGTCCACTAACTGATTCTATGGTCTGAGCTTACTGAGGTAAATTGATTAGTACGCACAGGCCATAATTTATTGGTCGTAAACAACAATGTAAGGGATAGTTCCTACCTTAAATAGTCCTCTTTTTATAGCAAATCTTAAAATATAATTAGAGTTAATCTGTTAGGCACTTACTCCATAGTTAGAACTTATTATTATATTTACCTATATACCTAGTCTATTAACAAGTCCACCATAATATCTACTATAAGGCTTTGGTATACTAAGCAACCAAGTTAATAATATATATCTTTTCTTTCTATTTCCTTACCTTCTTTCCTTCCGCAACGTCTTAACTTTATTATATAGTTTATATACATAGCTTAATAATATCTATTTTGTTATATATTACCGTCGCTTATACTTACTCTATAATAGAGACGTATAGATATATATATAGTTAAAAGTCTTTAGTACGATATACTAACTATTAACAATATTGTTAAGTTTTCTCTACCAAAATCGGTATAATCAGTAGAGATTTTGTATGGGAGGGACCCTACTCGGCCCGTAAGGAAGATGCCCTCCTTTTTCTGTCTATTAACCCAACACGTGACTCTCTGTATAACAATACCATTGGTATTATCACACGGTCTACCGTACGACCCGTATCGCTATCAAGAGTTTTTACTGTAGCTTATGAATATTTATGCATTTAGAATTTAAAATATCGTATCGTTATCGCTTTATAAAGATAAGCATATCGCTATAAATGATAAGGTTATCATTGGGAGCACTGCTTCAAACAGCATTAGTTAAGACCACCTAATGAAAGACACTATTAGCTTGCCAATAATTTGGTCCACTAACTTTTAGCACATTTTTTCGTCCTCAATTTTCAATTCCTGGAAGTATTCTGCGCTCTTAGTTTTCGACGAATGAGTTGTTCGATGTCTCCTTTGGAGAGATCTTGCAGTCAAAGCCTTAGGTCGACCCGGAAGCGGTTCCGGAAGGCAGGTAGTTCCCTCCTCGAGACGCACATTTTTAGACCGCTTGAGGTATACACCCATTGCTAGAGACGTCTTGCAAGGTCTCCCTAATATCTAGTACGCTAATAATTTATTTTTATTTTTGGACGTAACCTGCTTCCATCAACTTCCATTAAAGTCATCTCGTTGGTCAAAAATGATACTCTCAAATCCTCATCGAAGAGCCCATCATAAACATCCGTAATTCGCGTCCAGCCTTTACCCATATAAATTCATCACAACTGTACCCAAATAGCCAACCCTCTTACGCCGTCAAATGCCAAGCAACGTACTGACGTAGTGACGCCCACGCTGTATTGTATAAACATATCTACAAGGTTCTTAGCCGTGCAAAGAAGCCACTCTCAAAGGAACTAGCTGCCTTGCTCAGCCCCACTCGACTTCTGCACCATTCTCGTCAATCAGACGTCTTCTTCTTGAATTCCAGGACTTCCCGGATTTGGCCATGTGTATCGGACTAGAGAACTTTGTCGTGAAGAATATCCAGATGTATGACGTGATGGTCCGCCGAAACTTTCTCGGTGTTCGCCAGTAGACACTGCCATGATATTTGGCATTTCTACAGTACTCAGGGCGTAGCTGGGTACGCGTGGGACTGGAGGTTCTTCGTACAATGGAGCGGCCCAAGAATAGTCGCGAGAATAGATAGAAGTAGTGTCCATGATCGAATGTCGTGTCGATGCACCATCCGAACCGTGACTAGAACCACTTGCCCTCTTCACTTTCCATACACCGGTCCTACCGTCGAGCGCCAACGTGCTTCCCGGATACTTCAAACTATCGGCCAGCGTCTGTGCATCAGAAAAGATGTCGGTTTCGTACTCTTGGATGGTTTCCTGGCTTTCCACGGGATGCCCCGTAACCTTCTTGTTGGTCGGGACGTAATCACCTGGTCCTTTAGCGCCGTCAGGCACGTGGAACCTGAGGTCAAAGCGCACCATAGCGTAAAAGATAACAACGAGTATCTCAACAAGGAAGTCGAAAACGTAAAAGCAGGTTTTGGAGAAATACCACGGCGACGGGTCCCTGATGGGAACAGGTGGGACGTAGTTGGTTCCTGCACGGAAGGCAGCGCCAAGACTGAGGACTGTGGCAGCCATTAAAAGCATAGTGATATTAGATCGCATACGGCCCTCGCCAAATTTTTCTATGCCCCGACGTGGAATTGCGAGGCTAATGAGTATCAAGGAATTAGGACCGAAAGCGAAAGCAGCAAAGTAAGTGGACCCAGTGAGCTGAAGGTAGCGATCGATCCGATGGATATTCTTGGAGAGCGTAAAGAACGATTGAAGCGCAGCGACAATAAGCATTATTAGACAAAGGATGAGGAGAAAAAGACCAGCACGATGGAAAATCCTATAAGATGTTGACCACCCCAACCGAGGGTGCAGCGCTCGAACGATTCGTTGCGCAAAGAACCAGTTCATGATGAAGAGGATTACCGTACCGACGTAGACAAAAATTTGCGCAGCAATTCCCAGGCTGACATTCCTTGGATAGCATGCCCATGCTATACGGAGTGACATGGTGGCTATTCGAATTTTGCAAAATCCTTGGACAAGTTAACGCCTGATCAATAGAAAGCAATTAGACAACTTACCGAACATCATGGCAGAGAATATGAACTTGTGGCCGCGTGCCTTGTTTTTCCTGAAAACCACAAAATGGATAATCCCAAAAATAACATAAAGAAGAAGAAAGACGCTGGTGATGGGTACATCAGGAATGAGACTTGGGAGTCCACCCAAACTGGCTGTTTGTGGAGCATATGGAGGGCCTGAAGGCTGTTGCTGACCCTATGCACCGTAAGTATTGTTCTCCTCAAAAGACATGAGCGTAGCTGCGTGGATAGATACATACCTGGTGCGAGGACATGATAGCGATTGAAAGATGAACAACAACCACCAACTCTCAAAAGAGTCAAACTGCGAAAGCAGCTCAGGACATGGCATATATCAAGGTGGATTTTCCACAGTACGCGCGGGGCCGATCCGTGAGTTCAATCTCTTAGCATGGGACTGAACCGTGGAAAAACACTACGAAGTGATGACTGTGCATGATTGCGCACAATAGAGACCAATCAGAAAGACAGTGAACTTGGCCTTACTCAAGATGGAAGCGTTCTTCAACCTTTATCTCTTCATGGCGGCCTGCCGATCCATTTTGGTAGCGCCTCGAAACCCTTGAACGGAGATGGACAAGTCCCTGCTCTTGCAGACCACCCTTGTGGTATGGTCAGGTTAAGTTGGGACAATCAGTCTCGGGTCTCCATGCAGAAGACCGTAGCTCGCGTGTGGTGTTGAGCCATGGCGCGGGGCTGGGAAGTCCGTGCGTCCGATCCACAACGTCATTAATTAGTAGAATTGGCCTAATATCTTCGCTTTGACTGGTGCAAATAGGTCGACCTTTCACTAGCTTCGCGAATACGCAAAGTTGAGTACGGCCACCACGGAAGATCCCAGAAAAAGGGAGCTTACTGGAACTCTAGAGGTGTCTTTGGAAAAGCTTATCGATTCAGACCGCTTCAGGGCTGAGACAGCGCAATTAAATAAATGGTTTAGGCCATCGAAATCCAGGTACATGTGGTCCCTACCAGTACGCTTTGGTCGACCAAGGTACCCAGTACTACTAATATCCTCTGTGCTCTACCACCATATGTTTCTATGTGTGCGCTCATTCTCATTACTCTCTCGCTCCATCCACTGTTCACTGTGCCCCTACACTCCGGAAAATTTCATTAAGGCGAAGAGAGTCCAGCCACGCACCTGGGGAGGATCTGCGCAATGCTATCATCCAACTGGTAAGAAAATACCGATATACAGTAGTATAGGTCAGTATGACCAGGTCCTCCGTCAGGTCATTAACGTTGTCGAGTAGTCCGGCTCCCAGCGTAGACGTGCGTTGGGTACCATGACAACGACGTTGGCCAAGAGCTTTCTCGCCAACATGGGCAGCGTCTGTGCTGAGGCACAGAAGAAAGCTTGGATCATGCAATAGTGCGACTCATTTACACATTGTGTAGCGCTTAAGTAGGGCGACAAGCTCATTTTCGAGCTTGCCTGCATTGACAACAGTAAATAATCGCGTCATGCAAGCTGCCAAATGCACAGCGACAATTAACAGTTACAGCTTACCCCACAGCATGTTCCCAGTCGATCCCGTTCAGGAGTCACGTCCGCGGGTTGGCTAGTGTTATTACTTTCGTCAATGTGATAAATGGTAATTTTCTTGGCAGGGTCCTTAGCTCGAAGCGGTAACGTAGATGGTGCAAGAAGAAACCGTCATAAGAGTCTTTCTGGAAATTCTCTTTTCAGGACAGACAAAAGATCCAGCCCTATTTCGAGCTTCTCAACCACAAAGGGCAGTAGAGAGAGTGAGGTTGACCGTGGGTAAACTTCGGTATGGCCCTTGGGCTTTGCAATAGCTCGTAGAGAGGATAGAATTAGTGATAGTCTTGATCTACTGTCACTTGTGTATGAAGTCAACATAGCTAGGATATCTTTAAAATTTTTGCTCGTAGTCAATAACCTTAGGAACTGCCAACATATTTCTTGACTACTTCCCTAAATCCCATCTTGCCTTCACTACCATCCCAGACGTATTCCTCGGCGGGCTTTAGGCGCTCGGCCCACCTCCAATGCAACGTCATTGTTCCGTTCTCTAGCCTGACTCCCAGCTGCTTCTGGTCTTGTCTCTTTTGATGTGTCATTGCTTTCGAAATCTCTGGAGTCCGATCACTGGGTAGCCATCCATTGTGTTCGCTAGCGATCAGTGAATGCGATAAATCGAGTGAGAGTAGAAGATCGATGTAGGAAGTTAACTCTGGTAACAAGGTGAAGCTGAAATTCCGTTTCGTATCTGTTGCAGAGAAAAGGATGGCGGCGGAGCAGGGAGGCAGGGTTAGGGTGTATTCTGTGCCGAAAGTTTGTGGAGTGACATGAGTCCAGATTTCTACTAGTACCTCCTCTTGTAGAGCAGGATTGATGACAGAGGAGGGCAGGCAGAGGGTTGCGGTTGTTTTGGACGGGTTTATAAGCGTGCTAACAAGCTTGTCAAGTAACGAGGCGTTCTCCTTGGTTGATTCGCCTATGTTATCTGAGAGGTTTGACAACTTAGGGTCAAAGTCGAGCTTGAATGTAACATCCAAGCCAGCGCTGAGAAGTGTCTTCCTAGTTCGGCTGAAGTAGTCCCGTATTGAATTGATAGCTTTGCTATTCTGGAAGTAGTTGAGTAATGGCCGTAGTATAGGAGGAGGCGAGGTTTGGGGTTTACGTTCGGACAAAGGAAGTGGTATCTGCGATCGGCGATGTAAGCGCTGTCTATGCGCATATGAGAGTAGTACCCGGAGTGCTTCTGCAGTATTTTGAGCAATCATGTCCGATGAATGGCCATTGGTTTCCGACAGCGCCTCGTCCAACGGTACTATATCAATAAGAATCGTACGTGGGACTTCCGAGGGACTATCGGAAGTAGGTGCTGGTAAATGGATGACTGAGTCTTGGAGCTTCACATCATAAGATAATAGGATGCGGGTTTCCAAAGATATCTCATGGTAGAGCTCTTCTTCGAAGAGAGAATTTCGGGCACGGTGTATAAGATCTTCGATAGATGGATGTAGGATATTATCTGGAGAGGGAAGCTTGGAGGTTCCCGTAATTTTGCCATCTTGGACAATACGCACGCGGACGGCTTTGGGTCTTTGAGTAAGCTCTGCGTCGAGGATGATACTGCCATCACCATTCATACGTAATGGTGCGAATCCACGTCCCTTGAAGTAATCGCTCGCTAGTTCCAAATTAGCTTTTCAATTCAACAAAGCAATATACAGCAACCAACCTTCAGAAAATCCAAACTGCACACCTAAAGTGTGCTTCTCCCTTGGTATCCGGCGGACTGACCACCCCTTCTTGGCGATGGAGAGAACCTGTTCCCAGTATTGAGTTTCCTTCCTGACCTCATTTTCCAGCCGAGTCGCTGCTTTTAAGACGGAATCTGCAGCAGATTCAAGCCCTTTCATCCTCCATCCTTTTGCGACAAGGTCTTGCTTCCGCTTCTCTGATTCTTCGGGCTCTGATATCGGCCATTTATCGAAGCCTAGGGATCCTTTGGGCACTCCGGACTGTTTTAATGAAGGGGACATTGTGATATCAGCCGTGTTGGGGGAGTCTTTCGAGACTAGTAGAGAGATGAAGTCAAGCGCAACCATTGCTTCGTTATGGGCTACCCTGAGGCCATGCCAGCTATTTAGTCGGAAGAAACTACAAAACAAGGAGATTACACTACCCTATAAGCTGCTGCATTTGAGCTTTGGCAGCATAGATCTCTGCGCGACGTTCCTTTTCACCGGTGGCTGCTGGAGCCTCAGTATTCTCAACGCCTTCCATAACATTAACAGGTCCATCTTCAGCGTTATTAATCTCCTCCTGGAGACCCTCTTCAGTGATGTGCCGAAAATGGCCGCGCTGTTGGTAGAGGCGCTGCAGCTGCAGCTGGAGGTCTTCGGAGCCTGGGTCCTCCGTCGGCCAGGGCCGAAGTGACACTGGGACAGACCCAGGCCCAAGATCAGTCATGCTTCGGGTTCTTCACGGAACGCTTAGTAGAGTGGCGATGGTTGGTTGTCACAATGAGGTTCGGAAAGGGTTGGACCTTGCATAAGGCTTCTTGGCGTCGGGGAGTTATCGATAAGAAGTAAGCTTAGCCTGGAGCATGACCAGCAAACCCCAAACAGCTTCAACTGACACTCACTACCCTGCTGGATACTACAACAACCATAATGACAACAAGGTACAGAGTAGAGTGTAAGTATATGACTATGCCATTGACCAACTTTATATTGCTAACGTCATGTCTAGATGCTCTCAAGGTCCGCCAATCCTCGGACCCAATACATGGAGACAAGCATGCTGACATCTGCGCCTTAAGACGCACCGTCGCGACCAATTGGTAAGCATTACCTGAGGACGGATTGCAGAACCAATTTTCTCACTATTTCTGTAGATAGAATGGATCAAGGTGCGGTTTTCCAAATTGCTCAGCTCCGCCTGTCACACGGATCCCCGCACCCAGAGTTTCGTATCTTTACAAGTTGGTTCGAGCTGACATGGAACCAAGGGGCTTTTGGCAGTACCCTTTGTGCTGCACTCGCAGCCCACGGCTGTATTTGAGCCTCACCGGGAAACCATGGAGCAGATGGCTATGAATGCTCAGCGTCGATATGGCGAGATAATGAGGGATATTGAAGAGCTAATCAATGACCACAGTTTGTTCTCTCAAAGAGTAATCATGTGGATTTATTAATGATTACTTGGCTTTAGTTGCGCACCAGAAGGCCGGCACGCATGACCGCTCCAAACTTAAACTCCTCGTTCCGTCTGTAGCTTCATTCTTCACACCGCTCCTACTCCATGATGCTTTTATATGGCAAGACCAACGGCGATTTATCAGTTACCGCCGATTCGTCCCACCGTCCTTCAACGACATTAGGCTGATACTCAACACAGCTCAGGTTATGAGCTTGGTTCGCGGCGGGCCGCTTGAACTGGTCACGTTCGATGGAGATGTGACGTTATATGATGACGGCCAATCACTAACTATAGATAACGTCATAATCCCACGTATACTTGGGCTTATGCGAAAGGGTACCAGAATTGGCATAGTCACAGCTGCTGGATATACCGAGGGACGGCGGTACTATGAGAGACTTCATGGATTACTTGATGCACTGCACGCGTCCGATCTCCCTATCTCTCTCAAACAAAACTTAGTTGTTCTGGGTGGAGAGAGCAACTATTGTTTCAAGTTCGCAGAGGAAAGTCCAGACTTGTTGAAACTAGTGCCACGCAAAGAATGGTTGCTGGATGAGATGTTGCTTTGGCAGGAGGTGGATATTACAGAGCTGTTAGACGTTGCTGAAACTGCTTTGCGAGATTGCATTAATTACATGCATCTCTCCGCTGATATTCTCCGAAAGGAGAGGGCTGTAGGTATTATCCCGCAGGCCGGGACAAAATTTGCCAGGGAGTCGCTGGAAGAGACCGTGCTAGTTACTCAAAAGATACTTGTACGCCTTAGCCTCTTCCGTTTATATAATGCCTGCTTAATAATAGTACAGGAAATGTCGACAGTCGGCCGTCGCCTCCCATTCTGCGCCTTTAATGGTAAACGCCTCATTTTTTCATGTATAGATTCATGACCTCGTTCCTTACCTTTTAATATCTCTTAAGCTAACCTTACTAGGCGGTAACGACGTGTTTGTTGATATCGGTGACAAGTCATGGGGCGTACGCGCCTGCCAGCGCTTCTTTGGCGGCATTGAGGGCAGCAAAACACTCCACGTAGGCGACCAATTCCTCTCCGCCGGAGCAAATGACTTCAAAGCTCGCCTAGTATGCACGACAGCATGGATAGCGAACCCAGCAGAGACGGTACAATTGCTTGATGAGATTGCAGAATTAGACGAAATGCAACAGCGGAAGACAAGATAGAAAGTAATGAGAGATGTGAATGTAGGGCATGAGATACCAGGCGTTTGTTCACAGATTTTTGAAAGCTATTTAACGAATCGTGCATGGGGATGCAAAATATGCAAATGAGCGTTTTTAAATATGTTGGATAACTCTGGATAGCCTGCTGTGGAATCTGCTAGATGGATATTAACTAGAGTTTAGTAGTAACTGAAATAACTGTTACTCGAAAATACCATTGGCTTTTACCTGATTGGACCCGTTCTAGAAATCTTCGGGTGCTAATACAGAGTCAAGACAGCACTCCCTGGAAATGTATGGCTGTATCCCGGTTCAGGGTACGTTCGATAACTTTTTTTGGCCAGGTCGACTCCACCAGGTGGGCGCAGCCAGGTCGATACTTTTAAGGCCCACCTGGGCGCAATCTGCAGGGTATAAGCGCCTCCTCTAGACGCCAAAGCAGGGATGCTTTCCACCTGGTAAAAGGCGTTCATTCGGTAGGCGATTCGCCAGAAAGGAGCGTCGCCAGATAGAAAGGGCGGTAAGGAGGCTGTAGTTATATAATCCGCCCAGGGCGTGAAAAAGAATAATCAGTTAGATCCTTATTAATATCAACCAATTCGTAATATCTACTTACTGCTTTTAATGGCCGACGACGATACGCCTATAGAGGGTAGCCCTGCCGACACTGCCGATATCACTACCTCTACCTATACCTCTGCCAGCACCCCTTCCCCAAATACTACACCTAGTATGACGTCCTTTAAAGCGGCTACTACCTCTACCGAACCCGCATAAGCGCCTATACCAACATCTGCGACGAAGTCTTTAAGGAAGCGGCCAAGGAGGATTACGGTAGTAACAACTCTTGCGGCTGATGAGCAGGATAAGGATTAGGACACTGGCAAGCCGGCTGCTAAAAGGACTTGGAGGAAGAAGACTATATAGAAAGGTGAAGTTGTTAATAAGCAGGCTTAATTTTTATGGCTTCCAGCCTTAAATAAGGCCTTCTTGGACTCCCTAAAGTTATTAATAACCTAGGGCAAGGAAATGAACGGGGCTACCTTTAAAGCTACCAACTGTACCAACGTCATTTATCAGCTTAAAATTAGGCTAGGTTCTTACCATAGAGCAGCTAATGAATAAGTATAACTACTAGAAGACATACTGGCGTAAATAGGAGGCTTATATAAAGGCGTGTTCTAGCTAGGAGAGGTATAAGGTTACTAGTCTTCCATATACTAATAAACCTAGAGTAATGGATGGCTATTTTAGTTGGCATATTAAGAGGAGGCCTTTTAGGAAGAAGCATCTACCTTATTTTAAACAGCTAAAGGAGCTTCTTAAGGGTAAGATGGCTAGCGGCGAATATGCTACGTTAATTAATAACGCGCTTAATAAGAATTCCGCTTAGAATAATTAGGAAGATAATAGTATTAGCTTATTTAATGCAGATATAGAGTATAAAAAGGAAAATAAGGACACTAAATATTTAAATACTCTACTCTAAATAATCGAATAGAGTCTATCTAGTACACTAATGGAAGGCTAGAGTTTCTGTGCGGCTGCACATTTATCTAAAGACCACTGCTGTCCTACCTGTATAACAATGGGCAAGCCCTACAAGCATACAACCCCTCTTTGCATTAATTGTAAAGAAAACCACTTTGCTAATAGTAAAGACTGCGGGACTCTTAAAGCAGCTAAACTAGTACATAAATAAACAAAACATAGGAGTCTAGAAGGAGGTAACTCCTACTAGGCTCTTAGTAAAAGATATTAGAGAGCAAAAGAACAGAAATAAATTGCAAAAGGACAAGGACAGGCGTTAGGATTTCTTATAGTTTTCTCTACCGTTTTCTTATTACCTAATAGTTATAGTAACTTAGTATTTTACTAAGGAGCTGTAAACCTCGAGGGGTATCTATAGCCTTACGGACCTTTAGCGCGTTGGCGTTATCTTTACTCCCTCTAGCTCTTATTGCATCTTCTAAAGGTTATCCTTTATATCCTATTAGTACGTCCTCTTCTATATTAGCTAGATCTCCACAATTTAGAAGTTGCCTACATTACTATCTGTTCCACTTTTGTAGGTAGAGCCCTCCTTAACTATAGCACTTTGGGGGAGTACATCGTTAGTATAGAGTTCCTACTAGCCTTATAGCGGGCATCTTCTTAGGCGAAGGCTAAGTTGTAGTCCCTAATATCCTGCTAATAAATAGGGTCAGCCCTTATAGCTAGTATTTTATAATTGGTCCGAATTTCTCTAGTAAAGGAAGGTAGTTTTGGTCTATTCTCTGGCTAGATAAACTATCTTTATTAGACGTTTAACTAAATATTAAAGTAGGACATCTATTTTTGGCTAAGGATAATATTGTGGGAACCTAGGTCTAGGATATAAAAGGGAATGCTATACTGGCGTTGTCCTTTAATAGAGATATGCAGTTTTAAGATATAGGTAACCGGCTTACTGTGACGGTGCTGGAGCGCGTCACCTGCCATATTTAACCAATCAGGATTTTCCATGCCCGGCATGCAAAATCGCTATTGGCCCGCTTACCACTAGCGCCTTGGCGGCCCTCGCGACATGCCTACCTACTGCCCCTAAACGATTCTTCTTCTTCTTCTCCTTAGCTTAGTATTCTTATATGGTAGCAATCTACAAGCTTCGGTTTAGAAGCATTTATACAAGCCTGTTATATTATACTAAGCTCTCCATACACTGCCTGGGAAGGCCTTAATAATATCCCACCCTAAAAGAAGACCTTCGTCTGCAACGACGCGTCGACGCGTTATACTCAGATATTAAAAAACTCACACTACCACGCCTAAGAAGGCCCTAATAATATCCTACTTTATAAGCCAGACTGTACTTAACCTATACCCCTAAAAGAACCCTGGAATTAAAACTAAATCGTATAATTTTAACAAACTTTAGAAAGCTGATAATAGCACCTAAAGCAAGCTTATCTAAAAGACCTGCCTCTACCTAAGAGGAACACGAGATCTAGTTAGAATTAGAAATTGAAGATAATAACAATATTACAGGTATATATGAGCAGATTCGTGCCCTTGCTACTAATTAGAAGGTTAATTGTCTTTAAGCCTAAAGTATATAAGAGACTCTAAAGGAGATCTTAGAAAGCCTTGCTACCTTATAAAATAGCCCAGCCTTCCCTTTATAAAGCCTTAGTTAACCCATTCGCTTAACTAAATACGATATACTAGAGAGTATGGATATAATAACAAAGTAATTAAAGTCCGTTAAGCTCCCTAACCCCCTACTATTATTGGACGGTATAGACCCGACCTTTAAGAACTAGAGAATTTAGGTGTAAGGAAAGCTTTATGTTAACTATAACTATTTCCCCTCTAAAGAAGCTAAAATGCTCTACCTCTTTAGTTGAACTATTGGGGACGCCTAGCGACACTTTTAGGCCAAGTTTAAGGACGAGTTACCTGTTCGGTTTATATCTATTAATAAGATAATACAGCATCTGGCTACTATTTATGTTAATCCAAATAAAGTATAGGATGCCTGTTATAACTGTAATCGCCTAATAATAAAATTGAATTAATTCTTTACTAAGTTCTAGACTTAATTCTTACACCTAGTAGGCGAAGGCTAGGTTCCCCCTAAGAACTATTGTTTGGACCTATATAACAAGCTAATGGTCTAACTATAAAAGAAGATTATAGTAGCCTTAGACAACCTACTAACTTACCAAAGACTTGTAGCCTAATATTTATTGCTGGATTTAGAACTAAAATAAATTAATGCTCGTTCTAATTGACTAAAGCGGCCCTATAGCAACCGTAACCTATCCGCTATACTAATGGGAGCTAGCGTTGGAAGACAAACCACGACCGCCCTTATACTAAAAGCGGTTACAACTGCCTACCCACAAACCTTACCTAACCCGCTATATACCATACCTTTAACTAATACTTGTCGCAACACCCTAATTGACCCTGCTATGGTCACATGCTTTAATTGCGGAAAGGATAGTTACTTTATTACGTCCTGCCCAGAGCTAAAGGATATGGGTAATATTAAGGAGATAAAGGAAGAAGAAACGTCCAATAAGTTAGGAAAAGAAGAACCCTAGGGAAAGACTCCCCCTTAGGGTATCCTATTAATTTTAAAGAGATTGATTTAAGTCAGCTAATAGATAGAAAATACTTTATGGTTCCATATATAGTATCTTAAAATGGATATAGAGTTAATATAACTGCCCTTGTTAACACTAGAGTAAATAGCTTTACCTTTATAAATACTACTTATGCGAATAATGTTGCTAAGTTTTTAAATGTAAATGCTACCTAACTAGAGAAGCCTGTTTAAGTAAAAGGCTATAACGGTTAAGCCAGTATGCCGGTTACCCACGTTTTGAAGCTACATATCGCTATTAATGGACGACGCCAGTTTGGCATCCCCTTCTATATTCTAGACCTAGGGTCACACGACATAATTCTTAGCCAAAAATGGATGTCCTACTTTAATATTTGGCTAAACGTTTAACAAAGACAGTTTGTCTAGCTAGAGAATAGACCAAAGTTACCCTCCTTTATTAGGGAAATCCGCACCGACCATAAGACGTTAGCCGCGAAGGCTAATCCCACCTACTAGTAAGATATTAGGAACCGCGACCTAGCCTTTACCTAAGAAGATGCCCGCTGCGAGGCCGGTAGGAACTCTATACTAACAAGGATACTCCCCCAAAGAACTACAGTTAAGGAGGACTCTACTTACGGAAGTAGAACGGACACTAACATAGACAACTTCCAAATTGCGGAGATCCGGCTAGTGGGGAAGAGGACGTACTAATAGGACATAAAGGACAACCTTTGGAAGATGCAACGAGAGCTAAGAGGAGTAAGGACAACGCTAATACCCTAGAAGCCCCTAAGGCCACAGATAACCCTACTATTATATAATACCCCTATAGTAGACATCGCGGCAATTAGTGCTATAGGTTTCCACTTTAATATATATTGGAAGGATAACGAAGTCTATTGAACTGGATCGTATTTCCTTACTACTATCTTAATACTGGCTTCAAGTCTAGAACCCTATGTCTTAATACCCTACTCCTTACCTCGTATATCTTATCGAATGTCTCATCAAATGTCTAAATACTTGTTTCCATTACCGAATGACGACGTAGTCGTCATTCTATTTATAACCTATTTGTCACCTATCTAGTATATATATAGAGGCTCTAAAGCCCTCTTTAATAGACAGAGTTCTTATACCTAGTTGTCTGTTTAACAGTTATAAGCCCGGTCCGTCTACTAAATTATCTTTAATTCTAAAGCCTTTATTCTAATTAATTATCATCCTAGTTATAGACAACTACAATAATAAATTCTTAACAAGAAACCAAACCCGTTATTATATTATCCGTAATCCTTGCAAGCCCAAATAATTAGGACGAATGGATTAAGGTAATTAAGTTAAAAGCAAATAACAATTGTCTCTAGGAGTATATTGACCTATTAACACCTAAGACTAAATTGCCAAAGCTTAAAGAACCTGTTTAAGCCTTACCCAAGGATGCCAATAGCCGGGGGATGACGAAGCTCGCAGAGCTAGATAAGAAGGAGAAGGAGGAGCTCCGTACGCTTAAAGCCAACTATAGGGAAGATATGAAGCTATATAGAAAACAGCTGTTAGCTCTTAATACGTTACATAGCCACATCTAAAGCTTAATCTCACGTACCTACCTTATCTACACGTTTAAATGCGTCACCACCTATAATATCTTAGTGTTACTAAAGCAGAGAATTACTCTAACTAATAACGCCTAAAAGCTTCAAGCAGCTACCTAGTATGTAAAGCTTAAGAAAGCGCCTCGGAACCAGAACTTTAAGGTCTAGTTAGAGGAGTGGGAGAAGGTATACACTAAGTACAAGGAGCTAGGTCTACCTAAAATAAATAGTAACTATTTAGTAAGAGACTTTGTGTATATAGTCAATTTAATCACACTAAGCTGGTCCGAATATTGGAAGAACCAGCTTAAAAGGATAGAGTGGAAGAAAGAGAAGCTTCCTAGCTTCTTTAAACTGGTTAAAATCTACCAGAATCACCATTATACGGAGCTTGCCTAAAAGGGCAAAACCCTATAAGAATCCTTTGCAGCTACCTTTAAGGACAAATTAAGCGAGTTACCGAATTCAAAGCCTAAGTTAAAGACTAAATCATCAGCAGATAAGCAAAAGAAGGAAAGGCAACCGCCGCCAGAGTGCCTATACGGAAAGCGTTACTACTTTAACAAGTGCTAGTATATTCTAGAGTCGATTCCTTGCCTATTATGGTTTAAACCAAGTAATAAAATTTAGAAGAAGGTAGATAAAAAGATTGCTAATACGACACCTGAAATCAAGGCTTATATTAAGCAAATCAAAAAGGACGATTAAGCCAATAAGAAGCTAAAGGATAGCAACTAGCAGAGCTCTTAAGAGCCTAATAGAGGCTTTGTAGTTTATTAAGTAGGAGCCTATAACACAGCTTCCAGTTACGAGCTTTGTGACAGTATTATTCTTAACTTAGGAACCAACCTACACGTTATTAACGATTAAGCTAGATTTGTTAGCGATATTAAGCCTACCTCAGACCATATCTACACGGGCTTGCATATTGAAGAAATTAAAGGCTATGGCACAGCTATAGTTACAATTAACTACCTAAAAGGGAAGAGGCAGATATAGCTCTTAGGAGCAGCCTTTATACTAGGCTTCTATACTAACCTAGTATGCCTCCAAAAGCTTAATGATAAGGGCGTCTATTGGAACAATAAAAAGAACACTCTTTACTATAGCGACAATGTAACGTACGCCTACTATAGCTACCACTATGGTTAGAAAACCATTAAATATAATAAGCTAAAGAAAGACTTACTAAAGGCTTCCTTTGCGACTTAATTAAAACTAGTAAAGCATTTATTAAAGCCTCTGCTAAATCAGGCAGAAGGTCACATATAGCACTAGCAATTAGGCCATGCAGGAAAAGAAGCAATTATATAACTACTTAAGTTAGTAACGGGCGCGATTCTAAAAGGCCTAATAACAGTAGAATATAAAGCGTGTGGAGTAAGTAAAGCTTACAAGGTAATATCTAAAAGAACACTAACTTAGTTAACAGTTCCTTTCTATAAAATCCACCTTAATTTAATACCCGGAATAATCGCATTTAATAGCAATAAGTACGCGGTACACTTCCTTAACGACATGACGCGAATAAATAAGGTAGACACAATAGTTAAGAAGTCGTCCCTTACCTAAAGAGTTATTATATATTGTAATATCATTAAACAACGATATGGCTTTAAGGTAGCCATAATCCACACAAATAGAGAGACGTCTCTTAGAGACGAATTTAAGGATTAAATAGCTAAACAAGAAATTACTCTTAAAAGATTAGCACCTAATACTTAATTACAGAACGGTCCAGCGGAATAATCTAGGGGGGTGATTATACAGAAGGCTTGGTGTATAAGGATTAAGGCCTATTTACCAGAGGAGCTAACGCCAGAAGCCTATAAAGCAGCAACCTATCTACTCAATCGGACGCCCAGTAGAAGACTTAGGTAGAAAACACCTTTTAAGAAAATCCAGTTAGTAATGAGTATAACACCACCAAAACCCAATATAGGACACCTATAAGTCTATGGCTGTAGGGCCTATCCTCTTAAATATAATATTCTACACCTAAACAAGCTCGCGCCAAGGGCCCATATAGGATATCTGGTAGGGTATAATTTAATAAATATCTTCCAAATCTACATTTTAAGTCAGAAGAAGGTTATTAGAATAAGAGATATAAAGTTTAATAAGCAGTTGCTCTATAATAACTCACAGCTAGATCTTGCAAATATACTCCAAGTAAGGACTAACTAAATGTTGGAAATTATTAATGTCCGTTAAATAGAGAATCTCTAAAATGAATTGGAATTATTATCTAATAAAAGCAATAAGACTCTAGACGAGATTCAAGTTAATACTAAAGAAAGACAACAGGTGGATTCTGGTGGAAATTAAGAGGAGCCTAATATTAAAAGTAGTAAGTAACAAGATTTAAGCTCTAAAGACAACTTAGCTCCAGGGCTTTCTATTTTAGATAAGACGCTAAAACCTACCTTACTAGAGCCTCTACTACCGTCCTTAAAGACCTTAGCAAAGAAGCCGTACTATATTATAGTTCTAACTAATAAATCTAAGCCAGAGAAGAAGATTAATAGCAATATAGGAAAGTAAAACATAGTTAAAGGAAAGAGACTTAAAGGTTAATTAAAAACCTACACAGGTTTTCTTACTAATGTTACCAATAACTAAAGCCTTTAAGCTTAAAGATTAGCCTTTAATATAGGGCTCACCTTTTATAAAAAGCTGCACTATAATTAACTCCTACTGCCGCCTAGGAATTAGAAGGAGCTTTAAAGACATTAATATAAGGAAGAGTTCGTGGCTGCTGCCAAAAAGGAATACACGGACCTTTAAAATTAAGGAACATTCCAAGTTATTAATAAGACAATCCATATTAAAACCATGCCTATTATCTAGGTATTTACCTACAAGACTAATAATAATAGATATCTAATAAGGTTTAAGGCTCATTTTTATACAAGAGGTAACTTATAAGAGTCAGTTTATAAGAACACATATACCGTAACTCTAGTAGCAAAATCGTTTAGAGCCTTAATAGCAATCATCACAGTATTCAACCTGGACTGCTGGCAGGGCAACACCGTCAACGCGTTCGCAAACAGCAAGATTAACAAGGTCGTGTATATTAAGTGTCCAGATGGATTTCTAATCAAGGGTAAGTGCCTACTGCTTTAATAAGCGCTCTACGGATTGCGACAATCACCTCTACTATGGCATAGCGACTTAACTACAATACTAAAAAAGGAAGGCTTAAAACCAGTGGCGGAGGAGCCTTGCCTATATTATAACGATTAGCTAACAGTCTTCTTCTATATTAACGACATTACAGCTACCTATAGGAAGAAGGACCTACTCAAGCTTAAAACATTCAAGGAGCACCTTATAAAAAGGTATAAAATAAAGGACCTAGGTGACCTTACCTGGTTCCTAGGGATTTAAATTATTCGCAACCAAGAGAATAGGAAGATTTGGCTTAGCCAGGACTCCTATATTAACAAGATCGCGACAAGCTTCAAAGTTAAAGATTATCATAAGGTATACACACCTATAGGAATTAAGGAGCTCAACCTAAATCCAGAACAGGCCTTAAAGTAGGACACCTATCTATACCAGAGAAAGATCAGATTAATACTCTATACAGCAAATATTACCCGTCTAGATATGGCAAAAACGGCAAGCAAGCTATTAGAATTCTCATAAAATCCATTACTAATACATAACGGAGCTGCTATAAGGGCAATTGCCTATCTCTATTAATTAAAGACCCTTACAATTAAGTTCTTAAAGGAGAACATAATAAACCAAATCTTCGCAAGGGCAAGCAATATATTATTTAGAGACAATCTAGTTAATAGAAAAAGCATAGAAGGCTACCTATTTACCTTATTTAGAGGACCAATTAACTGGCAATCAACCAAGCAAAAATCAGTAACAAAATTAAGCATGGAGGCAGAGCTCCTAGCTCTATCACATACAGCTACCAAGTCAATTTGGTAGCAGCGATTCTTTAAAGAAGTTAGATTCAACACTAATAAAAAGCAAGTAATCTACTGCGACAATATACAGACGATACAACTCCTCACTAAAAGCGACGCTAAGCTTAACACTAAGCTCCAACACATTAATATCTATCACCACTAGCTCCGCCAGGAAGTCCGTAAAGGAAGGATTAATATTAAATAGGTCCCTACTGCGGACATAACAGCAGACGGCTTAATAAAGGCTCTACCTTATTAAAAGCATAAGACGTTTGTTTAACAATTAAACCTCATTAACATTAAGAATCTAATTTAATTCAATTTAGATAATATTTAGGCAAGGTAACTCTATAGGGGATTTCTTAAAACTTAACACTAAATTAATATTATAACTTTTTGCAGCAGCCCAGAAGGCTCTGTGCAGCTAGGGGGGTGTGTTAAACTAGATTATATTTCCTTACTACTATCTTAATACTGGCTTCAAGTCTAGAACCCTATATCTTAATACCCCGCTCCTTACCTTGTATGTCTTATTAAATGTCTCATCAAATATCTAAATACTTGTTTCCATTACCAAATGACGACGTAGTCGTTATTCTATTTGCAACCTATTTGTCACCTATCTAGTGTATATATAGAGGCTCTAGAGCCCTCTTTAATAGACAGAGTTCTTATACCTGGTTGTCCGTTTAACAAAGTCTTTACTACCAGTTTATACAAAATCGACCAGATTATCGCCGAGAGGGAAGAAGTGCCAGTAGAGGAAACTAATAAGGAACTAGTTAAGCGCCTCCTCCCCAATTACCTCTTAAACCATAGAGACGCGTTCTTAAAAGCAGCTTTAGATATACTGCCCCCCCACTAAACCTATAATTATAAGATTTAGTTGGAGACTAATAACTCCCTAGGCTATAGCCCCCTTTACTAGTAAACTACGGAGGAACTAAAGGCAATAAAGCAGTACCTAATTGATAACCTCTATAAAGGGTTTATTAAGCCAAGCTAGGCTCCCTTTACTTCCCCTGTTTTATTTGTAAAGAAACCTAATAAAAGCCTCTATTTCTATATCGACTATTAGAAGCTAAACGCTATTATTTAGAAGGATTGGTACCCTCTCCCTTTAATTAATAAAACCCTTACACGTCTAAGCCGGGCTAAAATCTTTACTAAGCTTAATGTCCGCCAAGCTTTTTACCAAATTAGGATAGACCCTGCATTAGAAGACCTAACAACGTTCTATACCCATTACGGGTCTTATAAATGTAAAGTCCTTCCTTTTAGACTAATAAATGGGCCAGCCACTTATTAACGGTATATAAATAATGTTCTTTTTAACTACCTTAACGAATTCTATATGGCATACCTAAATAACATTCTTATATACTTAGATAATAAACTTAAGCACTAAGTTTACGTTAAGAAGGTCCTAAAGAGACTACGGAATATAGGCCTATAAGGTAATATTAAAAAATGTAAATTTAGAGTAAAACGCACAAAGTACCTTGGGTTTATTATTAGTATAGAAGGAATTAAAGTTAACCTAGAGAAGGTTAAGGTAATCCGCAACTAAAAACCCCCTTATACTGTAAAAGGAATCTAGTCCTTCCTCAGCTTTTATAATTTCTACTATTGGTTTATCTATAACTACAGAGTTATAGCCAAGCCTTTTATATAACTAACTAAGAACGACACGTCTTTTATCTTTAACGATAACTGTATAAAAGCCTTTAAGGAGTTAAAGGACCAACTTATCTCCTCCCTAATCCTTTGTTACTACGACCCAGACCTTAAATTAATACTGGAAATAGACGCCTCTAATAGGGTAGTAGCGGGAGTCCTTTTATAGCTATACCTAGACGGTAAATGGTACCCTATTGCGTTCTTCTTAAAAATAATAGCCCCAGCTAAGTGCAACTATAAAGTGCACGATAAGGAAATATTAGCTATTATACAATTATTGTCCTAGTGGCGCGCAGAGCTTAGAAGCACAGACTCTTAAATTAAGGTTTATACCAATTATAAAGCCCTTAAGTATTTTATAACAACAAAACAACTTACCGGTTAATAGGCCTAGTAGGCCGAAATACTCTCCCAATTCTTCTTTATAATTATATACTACCCCAGTAGGTAAAATGCTAAGGCTAACGCCCTAACCCAGAGAGAATAGGACGTGGGGCTATAAGACGAGCTAAAGGCTTAGTACTGGATATGCGCCCTCCTCTGTACCAAACAACTTAACCTGTGTATCCTTAAGGAACTAAGCTCCAAACAAAATAAGGTAGCACCTATAGAAGGAGAGACCCTAGATAAACTAATAGGACTAATTAATTGCATCCTAACTGTAAACCGCATAGCTAAATCCCTAAAAGCCCTCCGCGATTAAGCTATAGGGGGTGACCCTGGTTTAGAAATAGAAGACGGACTGCTCCTATACTAAGAACGGCTTATAGTTCCAGATATTGACAACCTATAAACAGAGCTAATCTGTAAAGCCTACTGTTAAGTCTCTATGGCGTACCCTGGTTAAGATAAGACCTACTAACTACTATCGCCTTATTACTATTAGCGAGGACTCCTATCCGATATAGAACGATTTATTAGAAATTGTTATGCTTGCAAACACGTAAATACCCCTAGGGACTAAACTCCTAGATAGCTGCAACCACTACCAGTCCCTAAACGCCATTGGCAATATATTATAATGGACTTTAAATCATTCCCAAAGAACAAATACGGCTACGACATGGCCTTTATAGTAGTTAACCGACTAAGTAAGTAAGCCGTTTCCCTCTCTTGCTTTAAGACTATGACCGCAAAGGATATGGCCTGTATATACATAGACAACATCTACTGGATCTATGGCGCTTCTAAGTTAATTATCTCTAACCATGGACCTTAGTTTATATCGGACTTCTAGAACGAATTCTGCCGCATCCTTAGGATTAAGATTAAGCTCTCTACTATATTCTACCCTTAGACCAACGGCTAAACCAAGATTATAAACTAGTATCTCGACTAGCGACTTTGCCCCTTTGTTAACTACTACTAGGACAACTGGTCGGAACTACTACCTATAATAGACTACGCACAGCTCACGCTCCCTTATAATAGTATAGGAATGTCGCTATTTAAGTTACTCTATGGATACAGGCCACGAATATCCTTTAATTGGGATAGACCTATAGGACATATAACGGCCCGCGAACGCCTTAGCTATAAAGAGGCCTAGATATTCGCCAAGAGAATGCATGGGGCCTAGGAGACTGCCTAAGCAATTATAAAAAGGGCATAAGAGAAAAAAGAGTCCAACGTGAACCAACATTACCGCGAGGTAGACTTCCATATAGGAGATAAGGTATGGGTGTTAACAAAGATCCAGAATGGTACCCCACATCCGATTTTAAGTACTCTCCCTATAAGCTACGAGATTTCCACCTAGCCTACCCAGACCTCCCTGGACCACCACGCAAGTTAGATAGCTGGGTTAAATGCTGGGAAGAGGGGTTAGATAACTATAATAATTTAGATAACAACAAAGAACTTAGACAAAGCCTAAGGGCAGGCTTTTTTGGGAGGGGGGGGTGATATGACGGTGCTAGAGCGCGTTACCTGCCATATTTAACCAATCAGGATTTTCCATGCCCGGCATGCAAAATCGCTATTGGCCCGCTTACCACTAGCGCCTTGGCGGCCCTCGCGACATGCCTACCTACTGCCCCTAAACGATTCTTCTTCTTCTTCTCCTTAGCTTAGTATTCTTGTATGGTAGCAATCTATAAGCTTCGGTTTAGAAGCATTTGTACAAGCCCGTCACACTTACTGGCTTAACCGTTATAGCCTTTTACTTAAATAGGCTTCTCTAGTTAGGTAGTATTTACATTTAAGAACTTAGCAATATTATTTATATAAGTAGTATTTATAAAGGCAAAGCTATTTACTCTAGTATTAATAAGGGCAGTTATATTAACTCTATATCTATTTTAAGATACTGTACATAGAACTATAAAGTATTTTCCACCTATTAGCTAACTTAAATTAATCTCCTTAAGATTAATAGGATACCCTAGGGGGAAGTCTTTCCCTAGGGTTCTTTTTTTTCTAACTTGTTAGATATTTCTTCTTCCTCTATCTCTTTAATATTACCTATATCCTTTAGCTCTAGGCAGGATAAGGTAAAGTAGCCATCCTTTCTATAATAAAAGCACGTAACTATGGTAGGGTTAACTAGGGTGTTGTAACAAGTATTAGTTGGAGGTATTATATATAGTAGGTTAGGCAAGACTTGCGGGTAGGTAGTTGTGACCACCTTTAGTATAAGGGCGGTTGTGATTTATCTTCCAACGCCAGCTCCTATTAGTGTAGTAGATAGGTTATAATTGCTATAGGGCGGCTTTAGTTAATTAGAATAAGCATTAATTTATTTTAGTTCTAAATTTAGCGATAAATATTAGGCTGCAAGTCTTTGGTAGGTTAGTAGGTTGTCTAAGGCTACCACAATCTTCTCTTACAGTTGGACCGTTAACTTATTATATAGGCCTAAACAGTAGTTCCTAGGGGGAACCTAGCCTTCGCCTGCTAGGTATAAGAACTAAGTCTAGAACTTAGTAAAGGATTAGTTAAATTTTATTATTAGGCGATTATAGTTATAACAGACATCCTATATTTTATTTAGATTAATATAGATAGCCGCCAGGTGCTATATTATCTTAATAACAGATATAAACCAAATAGGTAACTTATCCTTAAACTTGGCCTAAAGGTGTTACTGGATATCCCCAATAGTTTAACTAAAGAGGTAAAGCATTTTAGCTTCTTTAGAGGGGAAATGGTTATAGTTAATATAAAGCTTTCCTTGCACCTAAATTCTCTAGTTCTTAAAGGTTAGGTCTATACTATTTAATAATAGTAGGGGGTTAGGGAGCTTAACGGACTTTAATTACTTTGTTATTATATCTATACTCTTTAGTATATTGTATTTAGTTAAGTAAATAAGTTAACTAAGGCTTTGTAAAGGAAAGGCTGGGCTATTTTATAAGGCAGTAAGGCTTTCTAAGATCTCCTTTAGAGTCTCTTATATGCTTTGGGCTTAAAGACAATTAACCTTCTAATTAGCTGTAAGGGCATAAATCTGCTTATATATATCTGTAACGTTATTATTGTCTTTAATTTCTAATCCTAATTAGATCTTATGTTCCTTTTAGGTAGAGGCAGGTCTTTTAAATAAGCTCGCTTTAGGTGCCATTATTAACCTCCTAAGGTTTATTGGAATTGTATAATTTGGTTTTAATTCCGGGTTTCTTTTAGGGGTGCAGGTTAAGTATAGTCTAGCCTATAAAGTGGGATATTATTAGGGCCTTCTTAGGCATAGTAGTGTAAGTTTTCTTTAATATCTAAGTATAACGCGTTAACGCGTTATTGCAGACAAAGGTCTTCTTTTTAGGGTGGGATATTATTAAGGCCTTCCCAGGCAATATAGGGAGAGCTTAGTATAATATAACGGCTTGTATAAATGCCTCTAAACTAAAGCTTGTAGACTGCTATCTAATAAAGATACTAAGCTAAGGAGGAGGAAAGGTAGCTGCGAGGGCTTGTATAAATAAATAGGTAGGGCGGACCGCTAAGGCGCTAATAGTAGACGAGCTAATAGTAAGCGAGTAAACAGTAAGAAACAGTACCAGACAGTATACCAGGTAGCAGAATTTGGCAGGTGACGCGCTCTAGCACCGTTACAATACTAATAGTATTATTTACTACCTCGCTAGTAGTAGGATAGTCGCGTACTATACTAGGCGCATTTCCAGCCTTTAGCCTCCTTATTAAAGCCTTTAAGCGTTTCTTTATACCAAACGGTACTATATAGCTTATTAGTAAACATGGAGTTAATAGGGGGTTTATGTAACCGACTACGGTACCCTGCCAAACCACTGCTATTTCACCAGTGTATTACCTTGACTCGCTCACCGACTCGCTTACCAAATTGGTCAATTACCCCTTTATTGTCTACACCTTTTATGTATATATACCACCTGATTTCCATAGATTTAGAATTAAGTCGCTCGTTTAATTCCCACACTGCAAAAGCTTATAGTTTATAGGTTAGTGTAGGTAGCAGAAAAGCAATAAAGCAGATAATAAGGCATAGAATTAATCTAGATACAATATATTAGCTATTTAGGTATTTATCTACTATAAATATTAATATAGGAGGTCAAACGTTAAGAATTGGTGATGGTTAATAGCTCTAGCTAAATGTTTACTACTTTAGCGGTAATATTTAAGGCAAAATATAGCAATAACTACCAGGCCGTTTGCAATAATTTTAGCAGTATTGGAATTGTCTTATAAAGTTCTAAAACATAACATTAGCTGATTATTTATAAAGGCGTTGGCTTATTATTAATTAATAGCTAAAAAATTAGTATGGCGTGCGAGTTTATATAAGGATTACATATAAATTGGCGCGCGGGACTAATACATTTCCGAACTGTGTACTAGACGATCATTATTATAAGCTGATTAATCTTTATGTAAGCAGTTTGTGATTGGATGATCGTCTGGGACCGAGATAAATTGATTCTACGGTCTGAGGTTGCTGAGGTAATCTACAGCGAAACTTTTGGTGTTCCGGGACCGGATTAACTATTATTCCCAGTGTACGGTGCCCAGCGTTACCAGCAATGCATGGGATATAATATTATGCTGTGCTATTCCCCCCTGCTAGCGTGGACCATGTCTCACCGGACGAGGGGGATAGGGAGCGAAAATATGTAATATAGTACTAGTGCCACTTAGGCTTAGTGCCTCCGGACGGAATAAACTTCTTCATTATCCTGCTTCCATCTTCATCAACAATTTATCTTTCAAAGCATTTTTCTCATCAACTCAAGTTTAGATTCATTAAGAACGACTACTATAAATACCATTCTCCTACAATTCTCTTGTGCAATGCGCATTATCCGAACGTCAATCATAATGATCCAGCAAACGCTCAGCGCCGATCGATACATTCTGGCGAGCTTCCTCTCAATCTTTTTTCTCTCACGAGCGTGCACTTTGTCGCACGTCCACGATCAAAATATTTAGAGAAACAGAAAGTCACCACATGGCAATGAAATGAGATCGAATGAATTAAAGAAAGATAATAGGAATGTACGTTTCACATAAATTGAAAGTCTCGACAACTCAATTCGTCGGCAAATCCATCCACACTACTTCTTCTTTTTATCCTTGGACTTCTCCCCCTTAAAAGTCTTCGACTTGCTCTCGGATTCCGTCTTGTTCTTCTTCTTCTTCTTCTTCTTCTTTTTATCCTTCTCAGACTCCTCGGATTCTTCCTCGGATTCTTCCTCGCTAGCTTCATCGGAGTCGTCACTCGAATCATCAGAGTCGTCTGAACTGTCAAAGCGTTTAAACTTCACCTTGGAAAGCTCTATTTCGGTGCGTATCATGTCCCTCTTAGCAGTTTTGTCTTCATCGAGGCCATGCGTCTCCTGCAAGTATTGGTTGAACTGGACCGAAGCTTCCGCAATTATCTTGAATTGCTTGACATCCATGACAGGTGCTTGAGCTGGCGATGATGGGCCAGGTCTAGCTTTGAACTCTCCCAAGGCGATAGCGGTCTGAAAAGCGTTCCGAATCTGTCTACCGTTCCAGTGGAGGAGCTCCCAATTCTTCTTCACCCACTTAATGATCGTGTCTGCTTTGAACTCGATAGGAAGCCGGCCGGTTTTCTCCCGCTCTTCGTTGACAGCATCCATTCGCTTGAGATTCTTCTTCCAGATCTTGATGGTTTGGCTTTTGTCGAGCTTCGGATAATAGAGCGTTAGGTGTAGCCGGGAACGGAATGCGTCGTCGATTGCGCCGACTCGATTGGTAGTGAGGAAGAGAATGCCCGAATAGTATTCCAAAATTCTCAAGAACACTGACATAGTCAGCAAAACGGTTGATGCAACCCACGGGATTCATTTCGACACTTACCGGAAACAAGGCCGTTGCGTTTGACATCGTCTTTCTGCCGGGAGTCAGTGTGGACCCGTCACCTCGTTTCACACAGAGACTTACACTGCGTTTCGCCAGAAATACATCTGCTTCATCAAGTAGCAAGACGCATCCCCACTTGTGGGCAAGTTTGAAATGTTTTTCCATATTCTTCTCGACAGCTTCTGGCAAGTAGCCAATGTCGCCGCAGGTGATGGGGTACAGGGGCCTGCTGGTATAGGCCGCCACACATTCTGAGATCGAAGGTCAGCTAACAAACCGGTTATGTGGGATAGAATGGCCGTACCTGCTGTGCTGGTCTTCCCGACGCCTGGCGCTCCATGAAGAAGGATAATGCAGCCTTTGCCTAGAAGATGATTAGCACCAGGCATATTTGGAGTTGCTGCATCGTACCTTTCCCCCGAACAAGGTCCATTGCGACTTTGTCTTGATGAGAATGGCCCGTTGTCGACCTCGTGCCCTTGGCGTGAGTCTCAACCATTGCTTGGACCATTTCTCTGTGTCCCTTTGGCAGGACAAGGTCATTCCATCCATCTTCCATTTTCACATGTTGGAGCAAGCGTAGATCAGCCTGGACTGCATCATGGTTAGCGTCATGCCCTGCCAAGTCGGCATCAAACTTACTCCATCTCCTGTTCCTGAGGGCAAACCCCGGCACCACGCCGGGTAACAGTCTGATGAGGTCACTGTCTTCCATGTATTGCTTGAATCTCTTCAACCCTTCAATTTGATCCGTTTTGTCGACCTCGTATTCTTCCAACAGCAGTTTGAATTTTGTCTCTGCTTTCTCTCGCTGTTTTTTCTGCTGTTCGACGTAACGATCTTTGATGTCCTCAATGAGGTGACACCATAAGATACTGCAAGAAGAGCTGATGAGCTCAGTGAGGTTATCTTTAAGGTCGAACCAAAATCCATTCAAGGTCGTGAAAGTCGGCAGCACTGAGTCGATTTCTCGGGATGATTGTCTGTATTCTTGAAAGGCGAGTTTGAAGTCAACTATGACTTCGCTGTTGATCTGTCGCGCTTTGTTAGGTACTTTCGCAATGCATAAATTTGTCTTGATGTCGGGGCTAGCTTACCTCTTCGCGGCTATCACCAATCGTGGGTCCGTCATACGCCATGTGTGACATTGCCGTCATGTCGATGAACTTCCTACCCCGCTCAAGGAGAAAATCCTTCACTGGCTGCTGGGACTGAGCTACAGTGCTATCCTCCCCAGCTTGGGCATCTGCATCCTTGAGTTGAGTGCCGATGCCACCCAGTGGTGCGTCCAGGAAATGCAAAGGAAAGGCTTCCAGGCTCCGAATATCGACCTCTCCCTCGTGTGGCTTGAAGGTAAAAATCTCAGGAACTGTACCGTACCGATTTCCATCGAAGTCGATATAGAAACAGTAGAGCTTTTCATATCGAGTCAGCATAATTGTTAAGGATGATATTGTGCCAGGTCTCAAACTTACATAAAGTGGGATATATTTGTTCTTCATCGTCTCAGAAGCTGGCATGCCCAATTTGTTTGCAAGAAATTGCCATCCCCGGTCCTGAGAGAAGGAATTGTATTCCATAACATCGAAAGTCACCCCTTTTGGCTTGCGACCAAAGGCCTTATAGTGTGGAACTCCGCCGACAGTGGACAGGATATGGTATGCTTGCGGGACATCCCTTCTCTTGGTTATATGCTTCTCGTCTTCATTGTTTTGCAGAATTTGGCCGCCTTCGTGGAACGGAGAGTAAATCGTGTCTCCCGAGTTGAATAGCATCCAGAGATTTTCGAACGCAATCTTGTCTTCCTTCCCGGCCTTCAGTCTCTCTAAAAGACTAACTTGTGCACCCAAGTATTTGCCGACAAACTGGAGCAGAATTCGGAAGTGTTCAAGTGCTTCCTCACGATCATATTCTTCTATGTTTTCTTCCTCTCCTTGTTGGGATGGTGGGAAAGGCAGGCCATCATCAGGCTGAGGTTTTCCATCAGCTGCAGAACTCGTTTGTTCCGCCTTGCTCGAGTCATAACTCGGGGGTGTCGGTTTTTCATCTTCCTTAGCTCTATTGAATTGTCAGTCACGGCGTCTCATTCTTTGTATGTTCGCATTTAATTCTTACTTAAATTTATCCTCAAGCTTAGCCAGTTGATCTTTCAGAGGCTGTAAGTTCCGTAGCAAGGGGCGAAATGGCTTAGAAATCCGAACCAAGAAAGTATCGTCCGTCTCGAGATCGAGTTGCTTCTTGAAGAACTTAGCAATTGGCTCAGAGGTCACGCCGACAGCGAGCAAGTTGATCTGCTTCGGGTCTGGCTGTTCTCCGTCTGAGAGGCGAGGTGGGTTCCGGGCGAGGTCTTCGTTCCAATCGTACAAGACTCGAATAAGGTGTTTTGGACCGGTTCCAGATGTGTAGGTGCCTTCTTTCGTGGTGTTCTCGGAGATGTACGTGCCATCAAGGTTGATCTCGTACTCAGCATTGAAGAACTTCACTTCCAATCCAACATCTGACCATTTTCGTTCGGGCTCACCATCCTTTTCTTTGGGCTCTTCTTTCTCAGGTTCTGGTTCGATCGCAGGCTGTTCCCCTGTGCTCTCTTTCGGTACTTTGGATTCCAATTGGCCAACGCGATCTTCTAGAACACGCACGTAGTCGATGAAGCTTTTGACCAGCTTCGAGCCTTGGTTCTTCTTCTCGCCCGTTCTGATTGCTTGTCGGTGCAGCTTATCGAGATATGTCTTGTACAAATCATTCGTGTTCAGCACTCTGGCCTGTCGCCTAACGAAGCCCTTATATTGCGGGTCATCGGACTCTTCTTCTGAAAGGGACTCTTCGGGATCCTCAAGGCGAGCCTTGCTTTGTCGACGAGTTTTGGCGCTCGTTCCACAAGCAGGACCGTCCTTCTCCTCGTTCCCATCGCCTCCCAAACCGCCGGACACAGTGGCGGCGCCAGTGGTTTCAGGATTGGGGTCCTTCAGATCAGACAGGTCCTCGACGCTGGTTCCAGGCGTTTCATTAGTCACTTGACGACTTAAGTCGATGACAGAGCTATCTGCAGTCGTGAAGGTTGTCGGTACACCTAGATTTGAGCTCGAGTCACGTGGATCGGAGTCTACACAACATCAGCGTGGACCCCCTAGAATCAAGTGCGAACCTACCACCAGCAACAGGGTTATCTCCTGAATCCGACATTATAGTCCTGCGGCCGAGTCGACGTAATGTTCTGTACTATCTGGTAGGTCAGCCTCAAGTCAAGATTATTGTAAGGATGGAATAGTAGTGTGAAAGCAAATCTGGCGAGATTAAAGGTCTACATGAAGGAGCCATCGTACCCAGATATAGGGTGTCCAGGGCGAAAAAGAGAGGAACACTCAAGACTCTCGCCTTCACGCGAAGATGTTTAATGCGATTGCTCAGCGAGGCTCAAGAGGGAATGTTGTTTCTTAACTACATAATTACTAGTCTTAAGCCTCCTTTCTAGAAGGAGGTCAGGCTGGGCTGAAATTGCGATTGTGTATGAGGGGTAACATAGCAGATGCGAACAAGGCTCCGGATGCCATTTATAGAACTTGCCATAAAACTTATAGAAGAAGAACAAGGGGAGAAACGGAATACGGGCATACCGACAGAGAAGCATTGGCTATTGCAACCCGCGTTTGCATATTTCCTTCCTATTTAGTGCCTAGGTTACTCCTTCGGTAAAAAGAAAGAGGATCCTGGTCTAATTGTGCAGGAGCTGAAGCGTCAATATGTGACAGCCTTACCCCACCCCCATATCAGTACCCTGTCTGCACTGTGATCGGGCGTCAATTGTGGCCCCCAATCCTCTTTCTTTTCACCGAAGGAGCAACCTAGGCACTAAATAGGAAGGAAATATGCAAACGCAGGTTGTAATAGCCAATACTTCTCTGTCGGTATGCCCGTATTCCGTTTCTCCTCTTATTCTTCTTCCACAAGTTTCACGGCAAGTTCCATAAATGGCATCCGGAGCCTTGTTCGCACCTGCTGTGTTACCCTCATACACAATCGCAGCCACAATTGACGCCCGATCACAGTGCAGACAGGGTACTGGTATGGGGGTGGGGGTAAGGCTGTCACATATTGACGCTTCAGCTCCTGCACAATCAGACCAGGATCCTTTTCCAGCAGCAAGAGGGGGCCAAAAGATACACAGAGTACCAATCACTCTTCGCTTTCCCGTATTTATTAGCTCAGACCCTTGTTCTTAAGCGATGGTTTTTCCACACAATACAAAACTGATACATTAGGTTCGAAATGGAGGGTGAGGAATTTTAAGGTCTGTCGTTTGGGGCTTGCGAGCCTGCGAGCCTGCGATAGAGCCCCCAGAAATTTTCTTGTGTACGAAACCTTGACGCTTATACTCGCGATTTTTCCGTGATCATCACAGAGAGCTTGCTGAGACCGTGCCGCCATCATGGCACAAGATCAAGAAATAGTTCTTTTGCGGTCCAGGACTTTGACGAACAGTGCTGCAGAGTTTGTCGAGACTAGAGCTGGGCAAGCAATCATCGCTCAAGTTACGGATGGCGACGAGAACGGCAAAACCAAGCCTCCTGAGTTTGTGACCGAACTTGATAAGTTTGTACCCAAAGATGAGGTTCATCAGTACGTTGTTCTCTATAGATACCAATTTGGACTACTTCTAACAATTGATAGAGAAGCTGAGTGCTACAAACAGTCTACTAAGGGGATGAAACAATTCCAGGACACTTTGACGTCCTTTTGTACGACTTTGAAGAAGCGAAAGCTTGATAGTAAACTTGGTATCGAGATCAAAGAACCTAAAGATTACACAATGCAAGATGTTCTTTTGATTGCCGCACGGATAAATAGCGAGCATGAGGACTCTGGCACTACTGGCTGCATGCGCATTATTCGCAAATGCTTTAATGCGGCTGAGAATCATGAGGGGACTTTGAACAATCTTTTGAGTTTTGCTCCCACAGACATATACGGGTCGGTTCTTTGCGGAGGGTTTACTTTGATCCTTGCTGTAAGCTCCAAACGTCTTTTTCCAAGACTCGAGCTAAATTTCTCTGCCAGGCAATTAAAGATCACGAACAACTACGCAAGGACATCCAGGCAGGTCTCTCTGAGATACCACAAAAGCTAGACACTGTCAATCGATTGACGGATGTTTATATCAGGACTCCGCGTCTGAAATCACGTGCTGACTCCGTCTTCTTATCCATCTTTGTGGTTCTGGAGCGAATTATTGACAGACTATCGATGAATGTTGGAGGTGAGCGAATAGAGATTCCAAAGATATACATACCTTCTGGAATCTAAAGGCAGAGACTGTTCCTAACTGAGGATAGAGAAACTTCTTTCCAAAGTGAAAGGTCACGGCGGTGATATTAGGCGCGCACTGGAGGCCTTGGATGATAGCATTGTGCACTTCCAAGCAGAAATTGATTACTGTGCTCAATTGAGATTGGGCAGAATTGAAGAGAATGGGGTCCAAGTAATGGTGCTCTTGGATGGCATGGCGACTCAAATGACAGGTGAGGGCTGTTCAAATCCAAGACACAACTTCCCGGAATGGAAGGTCATTCGCTTATTTTTTCAATAACGGAGATTAACTCGCTAGACAGAATTGAAGGAAAATCAGAGAAAGATTGCAGAAAACCAACAGAAATACTTGGAAGGTCGGGACCAGACAATCATGGAACAAATCCAAGCGGCCGTTTACAGCAGCGCTTATCGATTCTTGGCAAGTAACCCAGCTTTCAATGCTATTGATGGAACAGGTTAGTAGTATCTCCTTGATCCTTATGTGAAGCCTTGTCTAACTCAAACTTTTAGTCGCAGACGAGGAAAAGGCAAAAGCGAACCAGAAAGCAATCGGTGGGCCTCCGACTGGTGCTGTCATTTTCTCGGTCGACAAAAACAAAGAGCTGGTCGATACATGGCTCAAAGACATAGCAGACTATGACCCTGATTCATCCAAAGACATCGCAGAATGTCTGGACACAGTTGAGAGTCTCGATCTAGAAGAGAAGGACAAAATTCAATGGATCATGGATTCAGATGAGCTCTATGAGTGGTTGAGCCGAAGTCAATCTTGTGTCCTTGCCATGGAAGCCGAGACTGCTCCAGAGAGTCTGAGAAATGCTATGTCATTCACAACCGCGCTGCTCGCTATGCGCCTGACAAACACCGCAAACTTCCCGGTGTTGTCGTTCTTCTGTGGCCTAGGTACGAACGCATCAACAAATGACGATGTCTCAGGACCAACGGCAATGCTCCAGAGCTTCAACGGCCAGTTTCTGAAATTCTTTCTGGAGCAAAGGTCGACCGTTGATCTTTCATTTCTGGCCGGTGAGAAGTATTTTCAAAAGTCTGGCGAGAAGGTTAAACATGCCCTCACGCTCTTTAGCCAGTTGTTGGACCTACTAGGCGAGAAGGATGCGATCTTCATATTGATAGATTCATTCTCACGACTGTCTGGCTGTGAGGCAGATGGTGACAAGATCATGGATAGGATCATCGATATGACGGCCAGGAATCCGAATCTCATCATCAAAGTCCTGATCACCGATCCTCTTCCAAATTGTCCATTGAAAGCCCGGGCAGATTTGTCGCTCTACCTTCCTGACTATGTGGATGGCGGGAAGCACGGGATTAACATTGAGCTTTTAGAGCAAGGGAATGACGCGGTGATTCGAAGATTTCAAGCTCAGCAAGAGAAGGTAGAGTCGAGCTCGGATGAGGAGTCTGGGGACGATGACTGGTGAGGGCATAACCATTTGGTATTCGTCAAGCGCGGTGCATTTGGAATTGAACTGAAATTCGAAAACGGAATCACTGTTCAAAGTAGCGCAGAAAGAACTTGGCTGCGGATCACGTGAATACGCATCCAAGCCATCAAACCCAAGCCATCAAACATCTAGGAATCAGTATTTCTCTTTCTTTTCAACTCTATAACATAGGTAAATCGAATTCTTTCTTCAGGGAGACTCAACTTCGGTCTACAAAGGTTTATCTAGATCAAAAAACAATGTACATTTTCGACGAGGCAGGAGGACAACGAAAGCACGATTCAAACTCAATTTTTAGTTTCTCGAGACTGAGCATAAACAAGCTCCCTCATTGTTCCAGGAATCTCAGAAAAAACAATTCTGCAAGGAGATTGAAAAGCAGGCAGGGAATTGGAAAGAAATTTGGCTAGCGGCAGTGGCGGCACGTTATCGTCCCTTACTCGAAGGCTCCACTTTTGGGCCTAGACTTCAACTTCCTCCCTGCCGTCCTTCGCAATCAAGATTTTCAAAATGAACACCACGTCAAATCAGCAGCGAAGCGCCATGAATAAAGAACTGCTCGATCGCTGTCCTATGGACTGTCGTACAGTCAGACCGAAACTCGAGTTTAAGCGTTTCTTCATGGACTTCCTCCAGAACTGCGAGGCATTATTATTTGGACCCATTTCATTCACTCTTTCCCATTTTGGGATTAGCGCATACGCGCTCCATAAGAGTTACCACCAATATGTAGAATAGACCTCTTCTCCCTCTAGACACCAATAACACAACTAATTAAGCAATTGCTATACCGTAGCTACCGAAGTGCTACTAATACTGATCAGTGATCACAGATTAGGAGACGGTACTATTTTAAAGAGGAATTAACCATAAAAGGCCCACCTGCCTGTGCAGAGAACCCTTATGTAAGATTTGCTAGGGAATACGCGTTAAGAAGTAGACGCCTGCCTATGCTCGTATTTCTACAACTTAATTCGCATTTAAAGATTTAGAGGCCTGCCTGTGCTTATCTTTCTATATCGCGTCTATTACACATTCGCGGCACCTGCGCGTCTTACTGTTTATCACAACCTACGAACTTAATACGGCCTCTATACCAATAACTTTCCCTCCCTCTATACCTCTAAAAACCCTATAGCAACCAATTCTGCCTCCCTCCTTACCTCCTCCCATACAATAAATACGAGCTATGGCGGACTGGTTAGCAAAGCTAGAGAATAAGGATTAGTGGCCTAACGGCTTTAATCCTACAAATAAGGAGAAAGATAAGAGAGATGCTTTTGTAAGACATAAATGCTGGGTCTACAACTAATTATAGTTGCAAGATAGTAATCTCTAGAAGTAATTTAAAGAAGACTTTGATAAATGGACGGCATAGCTATTTAATAAAGTTAATAAGACATACTTACGTAATTTACAAAGTGCTCTGCGTAAGTATGGAGTTTGGGTATATAAGTCAAATCACCCTCCTAAGCTGAACGACGCACTGTATAAATACCTTCAGGAGGAAGAGCCGACTGCTTAGATAATACTAGAGATTTAACAAACAATACTAAAGGATAGAGAATTTAAGTTAAACCTTATAGCATATATGCTAAAGATAGGCGGAGTTAAAGTACAAGTTGGCAACCTTAATAACATTAAACAATAACCTACGCAATACTAAAACTTACCTCCTCTACTCTTACCAGCAGACCGTACTGCTAGAGATATTATTTCCCTTATAAAGTTAATCACAGTAGACAACAAATACAGCGGTTAGAATAATAACTTTAATATTAAACTTAATATCTTTAAGAATTACTATAAGCAACTTAACATTACTGATGACGTAATAAAGGCAAAGGCATATTCTAATATACTAAAGGATAATACTCTTAACCACTTCTTTACAAATCAAGTATTATATAGAGAAAGTATACCTACTTTTACTTAACTTTATGGTGTAACACAAGCCTATTTTAAGAACGATAACCACCGCTGCTCTTAACTTTAGTTATTTAACAGCCTTACACTAAAGGAAGTTATATCTTAACTAGAGAATATGGCCAAACAGAAGAAGGAATGCCTTAATATCTTAGTTAGAGACCTCCGAAAAGCACAGAACAGCGCTAATAAGACTATAAAGGGTGACGCTGCTTTATAATAGCGCTTAATTATTACGTATTAAGATAACTTGGCTTGTAGTTACGTATACTTTTAACCACCTAATATATTACCAGCCTTAATTAACTCTCTTTAAAGCTTAATTGTTACCTACAAGAGAAGTTACCCACTGGCTATAGCTGCCTATATTACAGGAAAAGATAAAGAGGAAGAAGCATACTATATAGACCGCCAATACATTCGCAATAACAATAATTACAATAATCACGGTACCTTGCGATTTTAATACTTTCTACAATACCCTTAGAATCGCAACACTTAATACCTTTAAGAACAATACCCTTAAGACCGAAATCCTTGATTCCGTAACCCTTATAACTTACAAGTCAAGAGATGCTTTGTTTACAAGAAATAAGGCTATTGGTCTACTAAACACTTAAAAAAAGAGCAAGAAGATTAGAAAGAGAAGTATAGACGTAAATACGGCCGTACCTTTAATTGGAATGCTGCCTAATAGATTACCGAATACGAAGGCACCGAAGACAATAATAATCTTAATAACTTTTAGACCTTTGTACTTAATCTTAAAGAAGATACTAAATACACCAAATACTTTATATTATTAATAGTTAAGAAGTTAAGCAACCTTGTAACTTAACATATACTTATAGAAGTAGTTCCTAATAAGTCTACTTTCCCTTTTGCGTATTTAACCACCTCTAAAGAGACCTCTTGATATAACTCTGATAAATAGTACGGTATTATAATTAACATAGGAGCAGCAAGAGCATTAACTGCTGGATTTGGCCAATATCTTATATATAAGGAGACCGTTGACTTAATAGCCACACTTAATACTTCTAACGCCGGCGCTATTAAGGTTAAGTTTGGAATTAGCTTAACGTTATTAGTAGGTTCTCTTAAAGTGCAATCACTGGTAGGAGAGATTGTGTTTTATATTATACGCGCTAATACCCTATTTCTTATAAGCCTGCGAGATCTTAACTCTCTGGGTTGCTACTACAATAACCTTACTAATAAGGTAGTAACTCCTATATTAACAGTGCCAGTGGCATAATAGTTCGGTTACCCCTTCCTACTGTAGGGAAAGACTCTATAGTAATTTGTTACTGCATTAATTACATTAATAGCATGCTACTTAACGGCAATAGAGTTGTTATAATTACACCATCATTTCGGCCATCCTTTAGTTGGGAAGTTATATGCTCTACTTAAGCGTTTAGGTTATAATATTGACAAAAAGATAATTAAGAAGCTAACTAAGTACTATTACCATTATTAAAAGCACGGCAAATCCCTATATAGATTTAAGTTCAAGCTTCCTAATAATTTAGACTTCAATTATATAGTATTTATTAATATTTTCTATATTAACGGCAAGCCAGTACTCCACGTTATTAATAAGGCTATAGGATTTACCGCCGCCTGATTTCTAAAAGATATATCTATAAAAACCACCTGGGAGGCTCTTTATACTTATTAGCTTAATACTTATCTTAGTCCCCCCGATTTAGTTATATATAACGCTGGCACCAACTTTAATAGCCGTGAGTTTTATCAAAACGCCTCTATAGTTGTAACAAAGACTAAGTGCGTGCCCGTTAAGGCTTATTAGAGCATTAGAAAGGTTGAATAAGGTTATATAACCCTTCTTTGCGCCTACAAGATCATTTAAGAAGAGATAGGTTTAGATATCTTAAAGGAGGCATATTTATAGATAGCTATTAAGGCGTTAAATAATTCTACAGGCCCTAACGGCTTGGTACCAACTCTACTGGTATTTAGTGCTTTCCCACGAATATCAGACAGTGATATACCGGCACTATTAATTTAACAACGTGCTGTCGCCATATGCAAAGCAATAGAAGAGATCACGAAGGAGAGAGCTAAGAGAATGGTTAACAACGCACTTAACACTCAAAACAGTCCTAATATAGAAGCTTTATATAACCTGCTACCTAATTCCCCAGTGCTTGTATATAGAGAGAAAGGAGGCTGGAAAGGCCCCTTTCTATTAATTGGAATTACTGGCGAGACTTATAAGGTTAAACTCTTATCTAGAATTACCAATTTCTAATCAACTCATGTCAAGCTGTATTATAAAGAGAGTACAGTTGGAGACTCTAAGGGAGATTAATCTAACGGAGAGCAAGTTAATAAAGGAGAAGAGGAGTAAGAGGTACCAATTTAGCAACTATAACGCAACCGCTAGCGACCTAAACGATTTCGTAGACCTAACGTTACTGTCTATATAGTAATTCTATTATATACTGACTCCTGTACGAAGGAGATTAACGGCCTACTTAAGAAGGGCGTATTTTGAATTGCTGATACTTCTATAGTACTAGAAGGCACCTGTATATTTAACTCCTAATTTGTTAATAATATTAAGAACAAGGGCACTAATTAAGCGTTTAAGAAGTCACGATTAGTTATATAAGCCTATAATAATTAGAAGAAGAAATTGGTGTTAATATAGTTACCTACTATTTAATAATTGAGTTAATAAATTATACTCGCACTTATACCTTCTCTTCTTAAGAAAGGCGCCTCCCTGTACCTCTATAATATCTTATAAGCGTATATACAATCTACCACTCTTTTAAATCGCGATTTCTATATTCGCCTACCTCCAGAACTCTTAGATATCTTGCAACTTGGCAATAATACCATTATAAAGGTAATTAAGCCTCTATACGGTATCCCTGAGGCTGGCAACTATTAGTTCTTAACATACCACCTTTACCATATGGAGAAGCTTAAGATAAAGGAGTTTACCTACGACCCTTGCCTCCTCTACACGTATAAAGCCGGAGTAGGAATTGTTAGCCTCCAGACTAACAATACTCTATTTGTTGGAAATAAAGAGTTTATATAAAACAAGGAAATCAATCTTATAAACGCTAAGTTTATGGCAAAGAAACGTAAGAAACTTATAATAAGTACTCTAATTAAGTTTAATGGCGGTTAAATTACTCTTAATAACGATAACTCTATTATATTTAACTAAATACGCTAGTGTGAGAACTTAAACCTTATTAACCTTAAGACTACTAATCTTACGAGTTTAAGAGGCACTAAGAGAGTTGCGGTTACCCCAAAAGATTAATATATTGCTTAACGCGCAAGAGGAGCGTATATTGCCTCTATATGCCAACTAGAGTCTTTATTTAATCTTTCCTTTACGGCTTAAGTTACTAACCTAAAAGAAGGTAACGCAAAGAAGCTAAATAAGCGTTTATAATGGCAAATTAACAATAAGTTAAGAGGCCTGCGATTTATACCTTTAGACCTCTAATTACCCAAGATTATGGTATTTATAGATGCCTCTTTTACTAATAACGCTGACAACACTTTGTAAATTGGCTTTATAATTACAATCGCCGACAACAGTGGCAGTATAAATATCGTTCATTAGTCCTCTATTAAGTGTAAGAGGGTTACTCGCTTAGTTCTAGCCTCTAAACTATACGCAATAGCTTACAGATTTAATCACGGCGCGGTCTTAAAGTCTACAATAGAGAAGATCTTGTAGGTGGAGCTCCCGCTTATACTCTATACAGATTTCAAGTCGCTATACAAATGCCTTATTAAGTTGGGAAGTACTTAGGAGAAGAGATTAATAGTTAACTTAATATGCTTGCGCCAATTATATAAGAGACGCATAATTACGGAGATTAAATAGATTGACAGTAACTTAAACCCTATAGACGCAATAACGAAAGTAAACGCTTATAACGCATTAAGAAACCTCATTAACACAAATATGATTAACTTGAATACAAAGGAATGGGTGGAGAGAGGTTAAGTAGTTAGTAAGAAATTAAGTAAACGTAGAATATAGAGACTGGAGTTGGATTTTAATATCACGTGCGGTATATCACGTGTATGGGTTATTAGGCCAATTATATAGAGAGTTGCCAGTGTTTGGACCTATTTCATTTACTCTTTCCCATTTTAGGATTAGCGTATACGCGCTCCATAAGAGTTACCACTAATATATAGAATAGACCTCTTCTCCCTCTAGACACTAATAACACAACCAATCAAGCAATTGCTATACCGTAGCTACCGAAGTGCTACCAACAATTATCATCGAGGATATTCAGGGCGACGAATTGGCTTGCCTTGGTATGAGCACTTGCTTCTTCCACTGGCCATATTTCTAACCCTATGCAGCGCGTACCTCCAAGTCCATTCAAGCACATGTAATCCCGATTCTCTACCAGAAGGTCGAGCTCACAATTAGTCAGGCTTGTTTCCGGGGAAAGCTGGCATGATCGTTTATGCAGACAATCCAGACGTGAATTTTCATTCAGTGGGATACGAGAATTGCCCAGACAGGCAGCTTTCGTTCCTTTACGCGCTCAGAAAGCATCAGAGTTGTAAACGATCAAACTGATTGCAATCAGATAAGATTATCGATTGGATTGTGATTGGATTGTCGGTTCGTATTCCGCTTGTAATCCAATTACAATCAGATTAGCGGCTTGGCATTCCTACATTACCCCATATCCACGGTCAACCTACAATCGCCAGCGACGCCGCGCTCTCAACACCCATTAAGCGCTATGCGTAGAGCTGGTTAAGATCTCTCTACTCGCACTAAAATGGTAAGAATTGGCCGTAGGTTAATAAAGATATTTATATTTTAAGTCGGGCGCTGCCATCTTCTTCTTTCTTCTTCTTCTTCTTCTTCTTTATTATACTAAATTAATTTTAAGCAAGTCTTAGGATTGGTTATTTTAATTAGTTGCTATTTGTTGGGTTATATGTAGGGTCCATACTACCCCATTAAATTCGCAACCGAGCAACCTTAATACTTACACTTGCGATGCACTCCCTAATAGTAGGTAAATAAATTTTCTATTTAGATAAGTTTATAGAGCTTATAAAGCGCTTTAAAATGGTACCACTTTTATTTAAATATCTTAAGGATAGGTGGATGTAGAGCTTATAAGAACTCTACGGAATAAGGAGGAGCTATACACGGAGCTCTACAGGCTCTGCAAATTTACGACCTTATTACCTCTTCCTACCCCTTACTGCTCTACTACTCTCTATCTTCTACCCTAGTTGCTACTTACTATATCTACCACCTAAATGCCTTCCAATTATATGTTTAATACTACCTGTAAGCAGTATCACTCTTCTACTAACTTTATAATAAACCGTCGTGGAGCTCTATACAAGACCTATACATCTTATAGGGTTAATTCTTTATTTACTCTTTTTTAACTTACTACCTTTCTAACTCTATATAGGAGAAAAGAAATAAATGGTCCTAATGACCTTTAGCGGACCTTCCGCAGCCTATAAACCAAACTATAGCTCCTACTACTTCCGCCGCTACTTCCGCCGCTACTTCTCCTATTATACCGCCTATATTAATCTAGCCGCAACTGCCTGTATTAATCTAGCCGCGACCGACTATATCAATCTAGCTATAACCTACTACGGTCCACCCTATCGCGGAGCAGCTGGGTTATCTAGATTATAGTCCTACTACTATCCGCCTTATGGAGCAGCTAGATCTTAGTCCTATGAACATTAAGTGCAACTTCTACACGGCCCTACATTGGATAGATAAATGTGTTAGTATATTATATCCCAATAATCCACGGTTTAGAGCCTACTATAAGTATGGCGATATAAACCTCCCTCTATTCCAGCCTCCGCCAGAATATCTATATAATCTTTTAGAGTCCCATAGTACTTCTACTAGGCAGTTTAGGGAGCGGCTCCGCGCATATAATACAGCATTGGCTTTTACGTCCGTAAACTATACCATTACTAACTATAGTATAGCTTAGGGCGGCCCAAATTGCTTCCAGATATATGGTAAGCTTTACCATCTATAGGGCCCACTAGAGCCTCCTACCAATATTGCTCCGCGGTATGCCTAGCTATACTTTTATAACCCTAGTTATGCCACAGATATCTAGCTATAGGCCTATCCTAATACCTAGCTAGATGTAACCATTCTACAGTACCTTACTGCTATGCTATTTAAGGTACAGAACCCTTTTATTACCCTCTATTAAACCGCAAGGAAACGGCTTTAGGCTTAGCCCGTAACGGCCCTATTACAGATTATCTTAAACCTATAGATATGGCTTATTTTAGAGGCTAGTGCTAATTAGCGCTGTAAGAACCTCCTAATAGGCAATAAGGTGGCCGTTATTATAGCAGATAAGTACGGTAATGCCAGCTTTCGCAACATTGTGCTTATAGAGCGTTATATGCCTAATAAGCAGCCGCGTTACTGCCGTATTAACTTAACACATACCACATATATACCGCTCTACTATATACTGATCTTCCCCTACGGTAATACTAGCTGGCACTAGGGTCTCTAGCTATATAACTCTAATTAGGCCCGCTAGCGAGACCATTTAATATAGTGGGTATACTTTCGGTTTTACCTACACATCTATAACAACTCTAAGTTGGTCCCTTTTGCCTACTACTGGCTATTTTAATAGTATATTATAGATATATAGGCGCTATATAATTAGAATAAGCTTAGCTAGATCCGCTTTAACTAAATAACCCTCCGCGTGGAGCTGTATAATAGCATTATAGATACTCTTACTCGCGATAATCTAGACCCTATATTATTAGGCCGCCATATAGTCCTTCTATTAAGTTTCCTTAGCAGAGATCGCTTTATTAGGTAGTGCTATTAGGATTTAATAGCTATTATCTATAAATACGGCTGTCTAAGTATATTTATTACGTTTACTGCCAACCCTAGGTAGGATGAGATTACCTATAAGCTATTACCTGGGCAGACCGCTATAGATAGGCACAATCTAGTTATATATATCTTCTATATAAAAGTTATCTACCTTCTATATAACCTAAAATAGAAGTAGATCTTTAGCTGGTACCGCAGCTATATTTAGACTATTAAGTACCAGAAACAGGGCCTGCCCTATATATACCTACTACTCTTCCTATATCTATATAACTATAATAGGCTGCTAGACCTAGCCATTATTAACCATTTTATATCTGCGGAGCTTCTATAGCTAAAGGACAATCCTACTAGTTGTCTTACTAAGATTATAAAGTTAATAATAGTTTACGGCCCTTGCGGCTCCTGGAATCCGCAAGCTCCCTATATAGTTTTACTAGGGCTAGGCCTTCTACCAACCTGCTTAAAGCGATACCCTAAGCCTTTTAACCCTACTACTATTATATATAAGAATGGCTATCTAGAATACCGCTATTACAATAATTAGCGGATATGGTCTATCTGCTTACTAGGGCCTCTTAGAGCTATATTTAAAATAGACAACCGCTAGATTATTCTATACAGCCTATATCTAACCGCAAAGTATTATGCCTATATAAATATTAAGGTCTGCGCCTCTATAAAGTCCATTAAGTATATCTATAAGTATATATATAAGGGGAGTAACCGCACTACTTTATAACTTATAAATAATAATAAGGTAAGCTAGTATTTGCAAGGCCATTATATTGGCCCCTCCAAGGCTATCTAGCGGCTATTTAAGTTTCCTATTTATAAGGAGTTCCCCCCTATAACCTAGCTTACGGTGCACCTTCTAGGCAAGCAGCCCATATACTTTTAGCCAGACTAGTCTATAGAGGAAATCTAGTAGCGCCTTAAGCTCTCCTACTCTATACTAATAGCCTTCTTTAAGTATAACGCGGAGTATAAGGATGCCTATAACCGCTTATATTAAGACTTTCCTAAGCAGTATATCTTTTATATAAAGCAACGGGAGTAGTATCTACGCCAGTAAGGCCTTGTAATAGGCCGTATATATTATTACAATCCTGTTATAGGCGAGAGGTTCTACTTACGGCTACTACTAACCTCTATTCCTAGCCCTACCTCCTTTAAGGACCTCCATACTATTACTAGTATAGTCTATCTAACCTTCTAGGCCACCTGCGTGGCTTTAGGGCTACTAAAGAATAATTATAAGTAGATTAATTACTTTATAGAGGCCGCCGTTTTTACTACTAGCGCCTAGCTACGCTCCTTATTTATAACCGCTTTAGTTTATAGCCCTATTATAGAGCTAGTTGCTTTATAGGACCGCCTTAAACAGTCTATCTATAATAATCTGCCTTACTTTCTAGCCCGCCAACCTAATGCTCCTTCTATAGTTAATAAGGATAATAATATCTATTTTAATTATGGCCTATACCTTATTAATTAAATGCTTATAGATTACCAGAAAACACTTACAGACTATAGCCTACCCCAGTTTTAGCACTAGTAGGCCGCTATTACTAAGGGAAGTAACCCGCTTCTTATAGCTAAGCTACTGCAATATAACCCTATAGAGGAAGGTCGCCAATTTACTAAGCTATACCAGCAGCTAAATGCCAATTAGGTAGCGTGCTTTAATACTATTATTACCACTATAGATATAGATCCATAGACAGCCTGCTTCTTCCTCTAGGGCCCTATAGGCACTAGTAAAACATTTCTCTATTACTACCTCTGCTACTACTACTGCTTATATGGTAAGATTATTCTTTATATAGCTTCTTCTAGCATTATGGCCCTTTTACTACCCAGCAGCTATACTACCTACTCCCGTTTTTAAATGCCTCCTAACCTATATAAAGAGTCTACTTATAATATCTCTAAAAACTTAAATCCAGCCAAGCTTCTATACTATATTTCTCTACTTATCTAGGATAAGGTGCTAATATAGCACCACTACTGCTATAAAGCTATGCACTATATACTTATAGACATCCGTTTTAATAACTCTACCTTTAGCAGACTCCCTATTATCTTAGGTGGCAACTTTACTTAAATACTGCCTATTGTCCTATGGGGGAACGGCGTAGCTATTATAGGTGCCTACCTATAGTGGTTATTCCTCTAACATACCTTCCATATACTATCCCTATGGTTAAATATATATATCTACTAGGGTAAGATAAATTAGCGGTTTGTAGCTTAGGTATAAAGCTTATCCTATAATCTAGCCCTAGCTAGCAGTATTAGTATCCCGCCTAGTATAGCCCTATTATAGTCCCAGAAACCCTTTTATAGGTATATATACCCTCTATAACTACTTACTTAGGTATATATTAACCCTAATACCTTCTGCAATCGCGCTATTTTAACCATTTATAATAATACTATGGCTAAGATTAACAACACTATCCTTCCGCGGCTCTATAGCTCCCTAAGCACCTTTTATTTTATAGACTCTATAAAGTAAAATAGAGAAGATAATTATATAGAACTACCGCCAGTAGAGCTTCTATAGATATTTAATCCTAGTAGCCTACCTCCATTAAAGCTTTCCCTAAAAGTAGGCGCGTCTATAATCCTTTTATAGAACCTCTACCCTAATAAAGGGCTCTATAACAGCACCTATATAGTTATTACGCGCATAGGCCGCCACTATATTAAAACTCAGATACTTAGTAGCAGCTTTTATAATTAGCTACGGCTAATCCCTTATATTAAGCTTACCTCTATAAATGTCAGATAATCTATATTCTTAAAAGGCGTAGGTTACATGCACGGGTCACATGCACTGTAAAATCTCTTTATAGCTCGCGGCCCCAGGGCCCCAGGGCCCCAAGATACAAGACATCAATCCACAATCAAGTCAAGATCATCAATCAATCAACCCAGTTTATCAATAAGCAGCTCTATCTGAATCATCTAACAGTTATAAGCCCGGTCCGCCAACTCAAGAAGCTATTCAACTATTACTCAATCATTTAAAGAAATTCTACCTCATTATTAGACTCTGACACCTCATTGTCAAGACGCAGACTCTAATAGAAATCCTACCTTAATCATTACAGGACGAGATTCCACAAGATTCCACAAGATTCTACAAGACTCCACAAGTTTCTATAAAATTCTACCTCATTATTAAAGGACAACTCTGATAACAAGGACAATCCTAACAAGGACAATCCCAACAACAAAATTCCATCTCAATTTCTCCTTTGCCTATCAGTCAAATAACTCCACTAACATTAAGTTCATCAACTACAATCATCCTCAATAAGTCGGAAGACTGGGAGCAATGGCTATAGCAACTCCAAGCCCTCATGGATCAGCGAATTTAGGCCCACATTAACCCAGATAATACAGCACCTCAATGAGGTCTACTATAAGAACTAGCTTATCCAGAAGTTATAGATTTCAACAAGAATATAACCTTATATGCGTAGCTCTCAACAAATTAACAGAAAGCGTATAAAAATAGCAGATGATACTATAACCAGGACATAAAGTATTTCCTAAGATAGAAAGATTATCTTTAACAAATCCGCACCTAGATTATATCTACAGTATTAATTTAGAAGAAGCTACTACTTAACCCTTCCTTAACAGTCAAAGAATGGCTATCTCGGCTAAAGAAGAACATAGAACCTACCTTATTATTTGTTAGGAAGAAGGTATAATATTAATACACAGAAGCCCTTAAGGGGTTTAAATAGTTGTTAAAATTAAACTAATAGCTAGATTAATGGGAACACGCAATGTCCCTAGGAGAGAAGTATAAGATCCCTTAAATGTCCAATAGAATCTAGCTTTAAGATTTAGTAGAAGTTATTTAACCTTTTAGCAACGCCTACTATATAAAGTACACTACTAAGTCAAATAACCCTTAGAAGTCAAGATCCTCTAAATACCGCAGAGTAGCAAAGGAGCTATAAAAAGGACTTAGAATACCCTTAAAGAAAGCCAATGCTACTATAAGAGAAAGTACCTTTAATGCAGACTTCGCAGAGCAAGCCATTAAGGATCACTCTAATACTACTAAAGGGTTATAAAAAGGAAAGGCCTTAGTATATAATAGACGCTTAAAGAAAGCCGGGACACTAGTAGATAAGGGGACGTCCTACAAAAAGCCAACGCCTAAATACTTAGCGTATAGAATACAAGGACACCCCCTATAGGACTATTAGTGTTTATTTAAAGACAAGAGACCTACAGGAGTTATAATAGAAGATACGCGCATTAATAGGGCACTAAAGAAGGTAGAAAAGAATAAGAATCTTACTAACTAAGTTGCCAAAATTAGACTTAAAGAACAAGAAGACAAAGCTTAATAACAATAGGATAAGAGCTAAGAAGTTAAGATTAAGGGAGAAGCTAATGTAATATTCCTAGAATTATATTACACCGGTTAACTCCATCCACTAAAGCTATTAACTATTCTTAACTTAGGAACCACTCTCTACATCTTTAATAACCTTACTTATTTTTATAATTTTAGGAAAGCTCTAAGACACAAATATATCATTACCGGTAGCTTAGAAGTGCCTATACTAGGCTATAGTAATGTTACTGTCTAAGTTACAAAACTAGACAAGAGCAAGAGAATCTTATATCTTAAGGACGTTGCCTTTTATATAGACTTTAATATAAATCTAGTATTGTTCCGTCTACTTTAAAAACAAGGGTACTATTAGGACAATAAAGAAGATAACAATTTTCTAGTTCGGAAGGATAATACAATCCTATATTAAATGGAAGAACATTATAGATAACAGACTATTAAATATATCCAACCAGGAAGTCGATTAGCATTTAATATAAGCCAACTGCTACGCCGCTAATGGAAACACAGAGTATTATTAAGAGACGCTTATCCAGATTTAAAAGGTAATACGCATCTATAATATCTACATCTAGGTTATCCAGGACCTATAAGCCTTTACTATTTAGGTCTTAACGCCCTAGAAGTTAAGCTTTAAGGCCTAAAGACAACAGAATGTTAACATTACAGTCTCGCTAAAATTAAGTATTAGGTTTTAAGAAGGTTCTTAGAACAAAATATTAATAAACCTTATCTTAACCTCCATATTAACTAGACTAACCTTAAGGAAGCGCATACTGGATTTATACAAGTTATATTCATCTATAACACTTTCTTAGGAAGAATCTTCCTATATTTTATAACAACATATAGCAAAAAGAAGGAGACACTATAAGTGCTTAAAGATTTCATCTAATGGATTTATCTAAGGCATAACCTTAAGGTTAATACTATTAGATCAGACAATAAGCTAGGGAGAAGGAAAACCCTTAAATGGCTATAGACCTAAGGGATTATATTTAAGCCTTTAGCGCCTTATACCTAAGCTTAAAATAATACCGCCAAACGCTTAGGGGGTGTAATTATTAAGAGAGCACGTGTAATAAGAATTGCTGCTAATCTACCACACAATCTATAAAAAGAGATAGTTAACTATGCAGTCTACCTTTAAGATTAAACGCCACGGGAAAGCAATGGTTGGAAATCGCCATATAAGAGGTTCTATACCTTCCTAGCCAATAGGTCAAGAAAGCCGCAACTAGCGCACCTAAAAGCCTACGGCTATAGGGCGTACGCGATAACATTAGACGCCCAGCTAAAGAAGAAAAGGCTAAGCAAGCTAGATCTATAAGCCCATATCAGCTACCTTATTAGCTATAACTCTACCAATATCTACAGGATCTGGATCCCACATAAAGGTATTGTTATCTCTACTAGGGACGTCATCTTTAACAAAAAGATATTCTTTAACAGCAAGTAAACAGACATCTTAAAGGACCTACACACTAAGTTAAACACACTAATTAAGAAGTTTTAACTCCCTAATACCCTAACTAAGAATAAGGTCCTTCTAGAAGACAAAGAAGTATTTAAACCATTAATTTAAGAGGAAGACGACAACGTTAATAAGCCAGTTTAAACCTTTAATAAGTTAGTAGATCTTAAGCTTACAAGAGCTCTTAAAGATGCGTATTATACACCACCTCCAATAGAAAAAAACAAAGAATCTCCATATACCTTTTACGTTAAGTATCCTATAAAGTTAGATATACAAGGTACTAATTAGGACATTATTAGCTAAGTAGGAGACGGGTTTCACACTTAGGGGGTATTTAACAACTCTGTTAAAGACTTATTTAAGGAAGCCTGCAATAACAGGTTTAAAGACTTTATTACTAAAAGGATCACGTTAGCCTATTATAGCGCCTTCTTAGTAGGAAGGAAGTTTAACCTTAATAGTTAACTTAATAATAGCAAGCTAAAATTAGGCAGAATATGCAATATTAGATTATATAGGAAGAACCTACCTCTGCCACCTTAGTTAATCTAGGACCTTAATACGCATCCTCTTTAAGATTAGTTCTAAGAGGCTTAACAAGCCCATCTCCAATCTTATTATTAAATAAGGTTGTTTTAAGAAACAGATAAAAAGCATGCAAAGGGATAGCAGGTCCTTAGCTTAATATAGGTATTCATCTATAAGACGGATAAGTATAGATTTCTCCAGAAATGCAAGGCACGCTTAGTAGTATGCGAAAATTAATAGGCCCTAGGAGACCTACCTATAAGAGCTACTATATTAGCTAGTACGACCTTTTAAACCCTTATGGCGATTACCATAAAATTCAACCTAGAGATGACATAAATAGATACAGTTAATGCGTTTGTCCATTACAATCTTAATAAGGTTGTCTACATAAAGCTACCGCTAGGGTTCAGTAAAGGAAAGACAGACAAAGTACTGCGCTTAAGAAAAGCCCTATACAGACTATAACAATCACCACTATTATGGCAGAAGAATCTCACAAGCTTATTAAATAAATTGGGTTTTAAAGAGGTACCTTAGGAGCCGTATATTATGCTAAAAGGTGGAATAGTTGTCTTCTTCTATATTAATAATATTGTCTTCTGCTACTAAAAGACAGATAAGAAGAAAGCTTAAGAAGCAATTAAGGAGCTAAGTAAGGAATACCAGATAAGTACCCTTAGCGAGCTAAAATGGTTCCTAAGAATCTATGTGCTATATAATTATAGCCAGAGGCTCCTGTAGCTATCCCAGGAAGCCTATATTAAGAAGATAGCTAACTAGTACAAGATAGATCTTAAAGGGCGTCTTCTAGATACTCCTATGGCAGAATCAGAACTCCTTTCTACTAATTACCATATAATCCATCCAACGCGTCCGTCCCCCAATATAGACCTATTAGTCTATCCTATATCCCTACTAGCCTCTATAATACTATATTAGAGAAAATTAGGTTCAGTACTCTATGCAGCCACTACAACGCATCCGGATATTGCCTTTACAGTATTATAGCTAGTAAGGTTCAATTAGAACCCAAGCCAAAAGCATTATTAAGCGGCAGATAGAGTCATCTAGTACCTATATAGCACGAGAAGCAGAGCAATCTGCTATAGAGGAGATGAGGAAGGAATAAATAGTAGAGGGAGAGATAAAGGAATATGTAACAAAGGACAAGACAACGGAAGAGACGGTGCGCAATTATTTATCTATACTAGCAACGCATTATTCGCAGACAACTCCGTTAATAGAAAAATCTTGCAAGGATATATTATAAAGCTATTTAGGGGGCTAATTACCTAGAGAGTAAACAAGTAGGATATAGTTATAACGTCGAGCACAGAAGCCAAGTTATTAGCCCTATTACAGATAGTAAAGGAAGCTATCTTTATTAGTAGGCTGTTTAAAGCAATAACATTACGCCTAAACAAACCCTTGATTATTAAATGCGATAACACGCAGATACTCTAACTAATTACAGAAGACACGGCAAAGCTAATCACAAAGCTCTAATATATTAACATCTATTAACACTGGCTACGTCAGGAATACGCAATAAGATAAGTATAATTTTAATGGACAGCAATAAAGAAGATAATCGCTAATAGACTTACAAAGGCCCTGCCCAAGCAGAGGTTTTAAAGCTTTTTTAATATAATTGGGATGGTAGATATTAAGAAGCAGCTGGATAAGGAGAAGCAACTAGAGGACCTAAGGGACAGTATTAGAGCAAGACGGAAGGATTTAGATAAGATTATGGTTCAATTAACTCATTAACGGACACGAGAAGGTGGCTAGCTTTGACCTTAAAGAGCTTAAAGCTAAAGGGGTGTGTTAGATAATCTATATTCTCAAAAGGCGTGGGTTATATGCACAGGTCACGTACACTGTAAAATCTCTTTGTAGCTCGCAGCCCTAGGGCCCCAAGATACAAGATATCAATCCATAATCAAGTCAAGATCATCAATTAATTAACCCAGTTTATCAATGAGCAGCTCTATCTGAATTATCTGACAATAAAAGGAGAACTACTATTTATTATTAGTAGAAGGTAGTTTCTAATCCGGCTATACTTTATTATAACTATAAATAAGTTATAGGGGCAGTCTTTTAACTTTATTGGCGTTAACTTATATATACTAGTCTTTACCTATAGGCAGCTATATATTACGCTGTTAAGAGTAACAGATATAGCTAAGCTTTTACTATTACTGCTGCAGAATAGGGATGCTATAATAACTAATATTATATATCTGGAGGTATTACTATAGTCTTAGTATATTACTAGCCGTTATAGGCTAAGATATAGGGGGACGGCATAGTAGTAGTAGCAGTAATGGCAGTAGGGCAGTAATAGGATAGCACTTAATTTTAGGCTAATATTATATCTAGAGGTATTACTTTTATAATAAGGTATGTTATTTTATTAAATAACTACTTCTATAACTGCCCTATAGGGCCAGTAAAACCTCTATAAATACCCTATAGGGTTTAATAAACACCCCCTTTTCCCTCCCTTCTCCCCCCCTCCTCTACCCCCCCTCCGCTACTCCTTATCCTTACCCCCCTTCTATTACTTAACTATATCCGCTAAATAGCAGAGCAGCCCTATAACCCACTAGCGCTATATAGGGCGGGGATAGGCGCGGGCAGGTAGGACCTCCTCTTTATTATCATTATCATTATCATTATCATTATCATTATCATTATCATTATCATTATTATTATTATTATTATCATTATTATTATTAGTAGTAGTAGTAGTAGCGGCGGTAGTGGGAGGGACTAAGGTATAGGAGGAGGCGCGGCCGCGGCAGACCGGTAGGGTAGTAGTAGTGGCTGCAGTAGGGGCAGACGCTATTATCTTTATTAGTTATACTTTTTACTATTTACGTTGCTAATTTATAGGCCTAGAAGGAGTAGCGCGCCCCTTTACTACTATAATAGCAGTTAGCACAGCTGCCGCGTAGCTGGCCCGCAACTAATACACACTCTATAAATAGGCTACCGCCCTATATATATAACGCATAAGCCTGCGGGGCTACTATACCCTAGCTTTACGCTAGGGCTACCTTTATATTTAGGGCCCTAGCCTTAAGGCAGACTCCCTAGTAAACCCTAAAAGCTCTACCCAAGCTAGGAGCCTACTATAGAGACACGCCCTAGACATGCAGTAGGGGACATAGCGCCCACATTATGGCCGTGTTGGCGGTAGCAGCTTTAGCAGCAGTAGTAAGTATAGTAGGCAACGGATTCTAGGGCGGGAGGGTAGCAGGCGGTAGGAGGGCGGCGGGCTATAGGGGGGCGGTGGGCTATAGGGGGGCGGCAGGCTAATTAATGGCCGTAAAGCTAGCCAAGGGAGGAGTAACAGAAGCAGTAATAGTAGTAGTAGTAGTAGTGGTAAAAGCTAGGAGGAGCTGGGCGGCAGCTGTAGCTACAGCAGCTATTTATATATCAGTATCTTCTTATATACTTAAATTCTTAAATTCTTTTATAGTACTAATACTTACTAGCACGCTTATCTTTTAGGACTAAAGTCCTATATATACGCACTCTAGCCTAAAACAGTGGTAGTACGGACGGCAGCATAGATAAGAAGCAGCAGCTAGGCGCGGATATAGCGGCGGCAGTGGCGGTGGTGGTAATAATAGTAGTAGTAGCAGTAGTAGTAGTAGCAGCAGTAGTAGGAGCAGGAGTAGGAGTAGAAGACGTAGCAGCAGCAGTGGTAGTAGTAATAGTAATAGTAATAGTGCTGTTGCTTAAGGAAGAAGATAATAATAATAACAATAATATAAATAGCTATTGTTAATATACGTTACGTAATCAATTATGTAAATCTATATTACGCGATTATTATATAAAGGCAGCTACTTAGTTCCCAAAGCTACTTAGTTCCTAAAAGGACTTTGTCCTAAAAAGGACTTCGTCCTAAAGGACAAAAGCCTACCATAGGCGCAAGAAATATATAATTTTCTAAGGAACTATAAATTGCCGGCCGTAGGTCAGCAATTTTAGAATTTTTCTTAGAAAATTGCTTATTTCTTATCTTATATATACTAAATTATCTTTTAACCTAAGTTTCTAATTGGTCTAAAAAATGTCGGGTTACCTAATAAAGGACATACTACCCCATTAAAACACTAATACTTCTATACTTGCGATGCACCCCCTAATATTACCTAAATAAAATTTCTATTAGTATACTTTTATAGAGCTTGCGAAGCGCTTTAAAATGGTATTACTTTTATCTAAATATCCTAAAGTTAGGTAATATTATACTAATGTAAAGTTTTAGAGCTCTATAGAATAAAAATTAAGGAAGCTATATACGGAGCTCCGCACGGAGCTCTGCACAAAGCTCCGTAAAAAGTCTATATAATACTCCGTAAAAGCTCTGCATAAAGCTCTACTTAAAGCCCTATCTAGAGCCCTAAAGCCCTACTAACACACAGCACTAATACTAAGAAGTCTTTTAATCGTCTTTACGGACGCCCCTACGGACGCCTCTACGAACGGCCCTATATTATCTTTATAAACAGCCTTACAAATAGTTCTGCATTGTCTCTATAAACGACCCTACAAACGGCCCTATAATCGGCTCTACGACGGCTCTACATTGTCTCTATAACGGCTCTACCATTGCCCATATAGTTGTCCATACAATCATCCGTACAATTAGCTCTGCATCGTCTCTATAAACGGCCCTATAAATAGCTCTGCATTGTCTCTATAAACAGCCCTATAAACGGCTCTACAGCGGCTTTATGGCTGCTCCACCAACGGCTTTACAACGGCTCTACAAACAGCTCTATAAACAACTCTACGAATGGCTCTACTATCGCCTATATAATCGCCCAAATAATTGTCCGTATAAACGGCTCTCCAACGGCTTAGGGGGGGCTATGCACGGAGCTCTGTCCAGAAACTGTTATGTGCGTACTAACTATACATATATAACTACTGTGTATATAACCACCGTGTACATAACCACCGCGTATATAACCACCATATACACAACCCTTATTACTACCACTACTCTATAGATCTCCCCCTTAACCGCTTATTTTATAACCATTATTGTTACGTTAGGTCTATTTCTAAATACCCCTTTAATTCTAACGGTCTCCACCTTACTATATATATTTACTGCTAGTATAGGTGGAAGGAAAGGAAGGAGAAGAAGTAGGCCTAACAGCCTCTGCAGTAGTCTCCATAGCCTTTACAGTAGTCTCTATAGCCTCTATAGTAGTCTCTACAGCCTCCACAGCCTCTATAGCCTCTATAGCCTCCACAGCAGCCTCTATAGCAGTCTCCGTAATAGTCTCCACGCTACTGCTCTAGTTATAACCAGCTACGCCAACCCTCCTAATTTAGCCGGTTTAAAACTTGCGAGATCTGCTTTATAAATAAGAAAGCTCTACGCTAAAAGTTTAAGTAGGCGCGATTATATAGCCTATAGAATTAGCACTAGCCTCCGTTATAAGAGTTAGTATAGATATATCTATAGTAATAGGTACAGTAGGCTGGTGAAGAGGAGGTTTGTACTACCATATGGATATTTAAGGGCTAGACACCGCTTAATTGGTTTAAGCGGCGGCCATTAACTATAGATAATTACCTTTAGGAGATTAAGCTATAGGAGCAGCTATAATAAGAGGAGTAGTATAAACAGCGTAAGTAACAACAGGTGCAGCGCCGGCAGCTTTATTAGCAGCGGGTATACAAGCACTAGTAGATGTAGGCCATACATTAGATATAGAGGCAGGAGCAGCAGTAACAAGAGTAAAAGCAATAGCAGCAGTGGGAAGAGGAGGAGAAGGAGTAGGTAGTGGCGACTAGGACAATAACGGCTAGGACGGTTGCTGGTAGGCTAGACAGTAGCAGGCAAAGTAGCAGCTAGAGTAGTAGCTGGAGTAGTGGCTGAAGTAGTAGCTACAGTAGTAGCTATATTAATAGACACGGGAATATATACGGATAGGCAGCAGTGGTAGTAGTGGTGGTGGTAGTAGTAGTAGTAGTAGGGCAGTAGTAGGGCAGTAGTAGGGCGGCTAAGTTCCTAAAAGGACTTCGTCCTAAAGGACAAAAGCCCGCCGCAGGCGCAAGAAATATATAATTTTCTAAGGAACTGCAAATTGCCGGCCGTAGGTCAGCAATTTCAGAATTTTCCTTAGAAAATTGCTTATTTCTTATCTTTATTATACTAAGTTTGGGTTGAACCTAAGAGTCCTATTAGTTAAAAATTGGTCTAGGTTACCTAATAAGGGACGTGCTACTTTATATACTACCTTATCAAATTCGCAACTATAACCTTATAACCTTAAATCCTACCCCTTACTACTTGAATACTACTTCCTACCTACTGCCTAAATACCTTCCGATTGTATATTTTGTACTACCTATAGATAGTATTGCCCTTATATTAACTTTATAATAAACTGTTTTAGAGCTTTATATAAAACCTATAAATCTTATAGGGTTAATTCTTTTTATTCTTTTTTTACTTACTGCCTTTCTGACTTAGTATATAGGAGAAAAGAAAGGGACGGTTTTAATAACAACCCCCAGCGGACCTTCTGTAGCCTATAAACCAAACCATAGCCGCTACTATAGCCGCTACTACCCCTACCGCTACTTCTTCCTCTGCTTCTTGTCTTCTTATACTGCCTATATTAATTTAGCCGTGACCACAACTACCTATATTAATCTAGCCGCAACTACAACTACCTATATTAATCCAGCCGCGACCTACTATAGTCCGCCCTATTATGGAGCAGCTAGATTATAGTCCTATTACTATTATCCGCTATATTATAGAGCAGCTAGATTTTGGTTCTATAGACGTTATCTATAACTTCACGCAGCCCTACATTGGATTAATAAATGTGTTAGTATATCACCCACTAGTAATCTATGGTTTAAAGCCTACTATAAGTACGGCGATATAAACCTCCCTCTATTCTAGCCACCGTTAAAATATCTATACGATTTTTTAGAGTCCTGTAATATTTCTACTAGGTAGTTTAGGGAGCAGCTTTGCTTATATAATATAGCATTGGCTTTTATATCTATAAACTACACTATTACTAACTATAGTATAGCCTAGGGCGGCCCAAATTGCTTCCAGATATATAGTGAGCTTTACTATCTATAGGGCCCGCTAGAGCCTCCTACCAATATTGCTCTGTGGTATACCTAGCTATACTTTTATAACCTTAGTTATGCCATAGATATTTGGCTATAGGCCCGTCCTAATACCTAGCTAGATATAACTATTCTATAATGCCTTACTACTATACTCTTTAAGATATAAAACCCTTTTATTGCCCTTTATTAAACCATAAGGGAATGGCTTTAGGCTTAACCTATAACGGCCCTATTATAGGTTATCTTAAACCCACAGATACGGCTTATTTTAAAGGCTAGTGCTAATTAGCACTATAAGAACCTCCTAATAAGTAATAAGGTCGCCGTTATTATACTAGATAAGTATAGTAATGCTAGCTTCCGCAACATTATACCTATAGAGCGTTATGCGCCTAATAAGCAGCTGTAATACTGCCGTATTAACTTAATATATGCCGCATATATGCCGCTCCACTATATGCTACTCTTCCCCTATGGTAATACTGGCTAGTACTAGGGTCTCTAGCTACGCGACTCCAATTAAGCCCATTAGTAAGACTGTTTAATATAGTGGGCGTACTTTTGGTTCTACCTATACATCTATAACAACTCTAAGTTGGTCCCTTTTACCTACTACTGGCTATTTTAGCAGTATATTATGGATGTATAGACGCTATATAATTAAAATAAGCTTAGCTAGATCTGCTTTAATTAAATAACCCTTTATATAGAGCTGTATAATAGTATTACAGATGCTCTTACCTATAATAATCTAGACCCTAAGTTATTAGGCTGCCGCGTAGTCCTTTTATTAGGTTTTCTTAGCGGAGATTACTTTATTAAGTAGTGCTATTAGGATTTAATGGCTATTATCTATAAATATGGCCATCTAAGCATATTTTTTATGTTTATTACTAACCCTAAATGGGATAAGATTACCCGCGAGCTACTACCTAGGTAGACCGCTATAGATAGACCTAATCTAGTTATACGCATCTTCTATATAAAACTTATCTACCTCTTTTATAACCTAAAATAGAAGTAGATCTTTAGCTAGTACTATGGCTCTATCTAGACTATTAAGTACTAAAAATAGGGCCTACCCTATTTACATCTACTGCTCTTCCTATATCCGTATAACTATAACAGGCTACTAGACCTAGCTATTATTAACTGTTTTATATCTACTAAGCTTCTATAGCTAGAGGATAATCCTACTAGTTATCTTACCAAGATTGTAAAGTTAATAATAGTTTATGGCCCTTGCGGCTCCTAGAATCCGTAAGCTCCCTATATAGTTTTGCTAGGGCTAGGCCTTCCGCTAACTTACTTAAAGTAGTACCCTAAGCCTTTTAACCCTGCTACTATTGCATATAAGGACAGCTATCTAAAATACTACCATTATAATAATCTGTGGTTATAGTCTGTCCGCTTACTAAGGGGAGCTATATTTAAAATAGATAACAGCTAGATTATTTTATACAGCCCGTATCTAACTATAAAGTATTATGCCTATATAAATATTAAGGTCTGCGCCTCTATAAAGTCTATTAAGTATATCTATAAGTATATATATAAGGGGAATAACCGCACTACTTTATAACTTATAGATAGTGATTGTAAGAGGCCAGTCTAACCAGAACATATGATTATCTAATCGACAGTGTTACAAGTAAGTAGAAGGTGAGTCAAAGGTAAGTTAAAGGTAGAATGAGTTTCACGTATTAAAGGACAAATGCTTCTAACCACTTCCATTTAGAGACTAATCGCTGGTTCTTCTCTAGAGGAGAACTAGCTTCCTATATAAACCTTCTAAGACACTAGTAAAACCTTTCGCCCCTATCTATCTGACTATATCTCTTCTGGAATATACATGGGATGTAGGCAGGACATTAATGAAACCTCCTACTATCTTATCTGATATGTACCTCCTGGGGGATTCCATTATAATTGCCTCCCCTTTAAGGGTCTTGGTTCTCCAAGACTTCGCCTCTTAATAATCTCTTATAGAGTTCCGGCTAAAACCACTAGGGAAATTCTTCAGTGGAAAGGTACTCCATAATACAGCTTATCGCCGGTTCTTTACTAGCGTGGAACCTTACTTTGTCTTTCTATTCCTCCGCTCTTCTTCCACCATAGCTCTTATGGTGCCTTCATGATGGAACTTTAATAATAATAATAAAAATTAAATAGGATTTACCTTTCTTATTATAAGAATTTGTTATAAGCTAATCTGGGGGTTATCCTATACAACGCGTTAACTAGCCACTATTCCCATTCACCTAAAATGGGTCTTAATAATAACGTCTTAATATTAATTTTTTTTAGTTTATAAGCTGTTGTTTTTTACACGTCTTTCTATTAACAACACCATTTGTCTTGCCTTTCAGCAGACCGTTTTTTATTATATCTTGGCTTTTAGCTTTTATATCTCCAGCTATTCTTTCTTCTACTACTCTGTTCTCTTCTTATAACGCGTCTATAGGTAACAGGATCCCTATTTTATCTCCTTAATAATACTAACTTCCTATAGTATTCTCTTACAATGGCTCGTGATTATGCTGCGCGTCCCTAGACTAGCGGCGGCGTTGTCCCTACTCTATTAGCATTATAGACCACTTCTATTGCTCCTACAGTAGTTTCTCTAAAGTGCTGCCGTCGTTGCGTTTACGCGCTTATATTAGACCCGTTTTACGCCTATAAAATACCGCGCTCTGGCAAGAACAGATCCAAGTGTTCCCACTATCGCAGCTGGAAAAAGACCTATATTCTAGTATTTCCTATTCTATTCTATTTTGGACTTTACTAACTATATTAGATCCCCACTGTTTACGCGTATAAGGCTTACTAGCTCCAACGTGCTATTAGGAATTTCCGTCTGCATTAGAATAGTAATAGACGGGGATAGAAGGTGTCTTCCATTATTTATAGCCTTTTTAATTTAATAAGGGTTTCTACTGTTGTAAAGACACAGCAATCTTGGACATATAGTGTCCAGAAGCGTATATATAAGCAGCTCGTTTTTATAAATAATAACATTTGCACTCTTACGCGGGCCTTTCTAGCTAGGTAAGTCTCTTTAGTAATACGTTTAGGAACTATGCTAACTTTTTAGTTGTTAACTTTCTAATCCTAGCCTAGATGCCAATTTGGAGCCTAGGGATAACACTAAGGATAGTAACAAAGATAAACATTCTCCCCGCTAGTCCCCTGGTTGTAGTGGTCCGTCTAGTTCTTGCCGCTCTAAGAAGAATGTTGGTAAAAATGCTAATGCTTCTGGGGATAGGAGTGTTAATAATACTACTAACAATAATATTGAGATGGAGGAGAAGGCTCCCATTACTACTTTTAGTATTTAAGTTATTATCTTATTCTTTCTTTCTTCTTATAGGATAGCTTTGTAGGGTGCCTCTCTAGTACCTCTAGGATGCCCTAGTACTAGGAATTAACTTTATATTTTAGGGATGCCTCTATTCTTATTTTTAGTAATAGTCTATGTAAAAGCAGCATACCGCTATAATCTCTGTATATAATGAACGGGTAGTATTCTTATAGGTGCTTTACAATTTCTTAAAATTTCTGAATCTTCACTCTATGTCTTTTTGGTCCTCTTTATATTATTAACTCTACTACGTATCTCCAGTGTCAGACCAGATACTCTTTTTTTATCCTTAGGGAATCCTTCTAAGTCCCCAGGGCCCCTTCTTCTAGTGCTACTACTTATTCTTAAATAGTGTCTTTTTTAGATAGTATCCCTAGTGGTTCTTATATAGATCTCTATAGCTTTCTCTTACAGGATTCTAGGATCCCTATTATAATAGCAAAACGTTCCCATTTCTAATGCCTATGCTTAACCTTATGGTTTTGATTTATGGGGTCTTCCCTATTATCTCGCCTATAGTATATCCGGAACCGTTACTAAATCCTAATTTATAGTCTTTAGGAAAGTTTTTGTTCGTACTAACTTAATAGCACGAGTGAGTCGTATCCACAGGCACGAAATACATGTAGTATCGTATGCTTGTTTGGATGGTAACTGTCGATTGTATGAAGCAGACTACGTGGTCTATATACTGATGCGTCCTCCCCCTAATTAGTTAGTGCTTCATAAGTGCACCAGACGCGTAAGCGAGTGGTTGGTGCACTGAACGCGTAAACGCGTACCTGGCGTACCGAACGCGTAGGCACGCGGTTGGTACGATAGGTGCTGTAATTATACACTAGCGGTACTTGAAAAATGAAACCACTTGTGTATAACCTCCGTAATTGCTTTAATAGAACCATAAAACACAAAAGAAAAATACATAGGAAATCTCCCCCGAGGTGCCGTCTAGGCTGCCTTCCAAACGGTGCCCTAAGCTGGCCGTAAGTTCTGCTTACGGTCCGTAGAATGAACCGTACGGCCTTTCGACAGGCAGTAGATGTCAGATAATCTGTATTATCTAAAGGCGTGGGTTATGTGCATGAGTTACGTGCATAAAGACACGTCACTGAAGACACGTTAGATCAAGGTCAAAAAGACGATATAAGATCATTAACGATTAAGTTAAGATCAATTAATTAACCCATTTTATTAATGAACTTATCTATTTGAACTTCATAACAGTTATAAGCCCGGTCCGCCGACTTAAGAAGCTAGTCAGCTATTATTTAATTATTTAAAGAAATTCTACCTTATTGTTAGACTCTGACACCTTATTGTTAAGACGCAGACTCTGACAGAAATCCTACCTTAATTGTCACAGGATGAGATTCCATGAGATTCTATGAGTTTTTACGAAATTCTACCTTATCGTTAAAAGGACGATTCTGATAATAAGGACGATCCTAATGACAAGGACGATCCTAACGACAAAATACCATCTTAATTCCTCCTTTGCCTATCAGTTAAAATGACTCCACTGACGTTGAGTTCGTTGACTATAATCATCCTTAATAAACCAGAAGACTGGGAATAATGGCTATGGCAACTACAAGCCCTTGTGGATAAATGAATTTGGGCCTACGTTGACCTAAATAATGTAGCACCTTAATGAGCTCTACTATAAGAACTAGCCTATCCAGAAGTTACTGATTTTAATGAGAATGCAACCTTATATATATAGCTCTTGACGAATTAACAGAAAGCGTATAAGAATAGCAGACGATACTATGACTAGGATATAAAGTACTTCCTAAAACAGGAAGAGTATCTGTAACAGATACGCACCTAGATTACGTCCATAGTATCGATTTAGAAGAAGCTACTGCTTAACCCTTCCCTTATAGTTAAAGAATGGCTGATTCGTTTGAAAGAAGACATTGAGCCCTTAAAGAACTTTATGATAAGGAAGGTATAGCTGCAGTATATAGAGTCACTTAAGGGGCTTAAGCAGACAAAGGTTACCTAGTGGCTTGACTAATGGGAGCATATGATAAAGATGGTAGAGAAGTATGATCTTCTATAGATGACTAATGGGATCTGGCTAATGGACCTTGCAAATGCAATACGACCTATAAGCGAAACCTATTTTGTTTTATATATGAAGCAGGCAAATGATACCGAAAAGGCTCCCTTATTAGAATACCGTAAAGTAGTAATAGAGCTATAAGAAGCATTCCAAAACCTTTTTAAAGCCGTACCTATGACGGCGAGAGGGAGTGCATTTAATGTAGACTTCGTAGGAGAGCCTAAAGAGGGTATCTCTATTGCTGCTAAAGTCTAAAAGGAAAAGGGAACAACTTATTTCGTAGCCGAAAAAGGGCAGGTATAAATTTGACTGAAGAGATGTCTTCTAAAAGGTCGAAGAACCTTAAATGCCTGGCATGCGATATAAGGGGATATACCCTTCCTGACTGTTGGTATCTATTTAAGAGCAAAAGGCCTGAGGGATTTAAAGCCGTAGGTATACATATGAAAAGGGTGCTTATAAAGGTAGAGTAAGACAAGGATCTAGCTGCCTAAGTGGAACGACTTAAGCTTAAGAAATCAAAGGTCGATGAAGCTTGATAATAATAGGAGATAGTCAAGATTAAGGGAGAAGCCAATGCGATATTCCTAGAATTGTATTACACCGGTCAACTCTATCTATTGAAGCTATTAACTATTCTTGACTTAGGAACCACTCTCTATATCTTTAATAACCTCTCTTGTTTTTACAATTTTAGGAAAGCTCTAAGACACAAATATATTATCGCTGGCAGCTTAGAAGTGCCTATACTAGGTTACGGCGATGTCACTATCTAGGTTACAAGACTAGATAAGAGCAAGGGAATCCTATATCTTAAGGACGTTGCCTTTTATACGGACTTTAATACGAATCTAGTGTCGTTCCGTCTACTTTAAAAGCGAGGGTACTTCTAGGACAATAAAGGAAACAATAATCTTCTAGTTTGGAAGGACGATACAATCCTATATTAAATGGAAGAATGTTACGGACAATAGACTATCAAATACGTCCGACTAGGAAGTCTATTAGCGTTTAATATAAGCCGACTGCTACGCCGCTAACGGAAGCGCAGAGCATCGTTAAGAGACATTTACCTAGATGCGAAAGGTAATATATAACTATGGTATCTGCGTTTAGGTTATCCAGGACCTATAAGCCTTTATTATTTAGGTATTAACGCCCTAGGAGTTAAGCTTTAAGGCCCAAAGATGATGGAATGTTAATATTGCAGTCTTGCCAAAATTAAGCGTTAGGTCTTAAGAAGGTTCTTAAAATAGAACATTAATAAATCTTATCTTAACCTCTATATTGACTGGACTGACTTTAAGGAAGCGTATGCGGGATTTGTACGAGTTATGCTTATCTATAATACCTTCTTAGGAAGAACCTTCCCATATTTTATAACGATGTATGGCGAGGAGAAGGAGATACTATAAGTACTTAAAGATTTCATCTAATGGATTTGTCTAAGGTATAACCTTAAGGTTAACACTATTAGGTTAGACAACGAGCTAGGGAGAAGGAGAACCCTTAAATGGCTATAGACCTAAGGGATTACCTTTGAGCCTTCGGCGCCATATACTTAAGTATAGAACGGTACCGCCGAACGCTTAGGGGGTGTAATTATTGAGAAAGGACGTGTAATGAGAATTGCTGCCAATCTACTACACGACCTATGGAATGAGATAGTTAACTATACAGTCTACCTTCAAGATTGAACGCCACGGGAAAGCAATGGATGGAAATTGCTATATAAAAGGTTCTATACCTACCTAGTAAATGGGAGATTAAGAAAACTATAATTGGCGTACCTAAAAGCCTATAGCTGTAGGGCGTACGCGATGACGTCAGATGCCTAGCTAAAGAAGAAAAGACTAAGCAAGCTAGATCTGCGAGCCTATATTAGCTACCTTGTTGGCTATAACTCTACTAATATCTACAGGATCTGGATCCTGTATAAAGGTATTGTTATCTCTACTAGGGATGTTATCTTTGATGAAAAGACGTTCTTTAATGGTAAGCGAATGGACATCTTAAAGGATCTACACGCTGAATTAGATATGCTAATTGAGAAGATTTAACTCCCTAAGACCTTAACTAAGAACGAGGTTTTTCTGGAAGATGATGACGAAGTATTTAAACCGTTAATTTAAGAGGAAGACGACGATGTTAATAAGCTAGTTTGAACCTTTAATGAGTTAGCAGATTTTGAGCTTGTAAGAGCTCTTAAAGACGCGTATTATACGCTACCTCTAATAGAAGAAGACGAAGAATCTCTATATGCCTTTTATGTTGAGTATTTTACAAAGTCAGATACTAATCAGGACACTGTTAACTAAGTAGGAGATAGGTTTTATACTTAGGGGGTGTTTAACGACTTAGTTAAAGACTTGTTTAAGGAAGCCGGTAATAATAGGTTTGAAGACTTTGTTACTAAAAGGATTACCTCAGCCTATTAAGGCGCCTTTGTAGCAGGAAGGAAGTTCAACCTTAATAGTTGACTTAATGATAGTAAGCTGAAATCAGGCAGAATACGTGATATTAGATTATATAGGAAGAACTTACCTCTACTACCTCAGTTAATTAAGGACCTTAATATATACCCTCTTTAAGATTAGTTCTAAGAGGCTTAATAAGCTTACCTCTAATCCCATTATTAAATAAGGTCGTTTTAAGAAATAGATAAGAAGCATGTAAAGGGACAGCAGGTCCTTAGCTTAATGTGGGTGTTTGTCTATAAGACGGATAAGTACGGATTTCTCCAGAAATGCAAGGCACGCTTAGTAGTATGCGGAAATTAATAGGCCCTAGGAGACCTACCTATAAGAGCTACTATATTAGCTAGTACAACCTTCCGAACCCTTATGGCAATCACCGCAAAATTCGACCTGGAGACGACATAGATAGATGCAGTTAATGCGTTTGTTTATTGTGATCTTGACGAGGTTGTCTATATGAAGCTACCACCAGGGTTCAACAAAGGAAAGAAAGATAAAGTACTGCGCTTAAGAAAAGCCTTGTACGGACTACGACGATTACCACTGTTATGGTAGAAGAATCTCACGAGCTTGTTAAACGAATTGGGCTTTAAAGAGGTACCTTAGGAGCCGTGTATTATACTAAAAGGTGGAATAGTCGTCTTCTTCTATGTTAATGATATTGTCTTCTGCTACTAAAAGATAGATGAGAAGAAAGCTTAAGAAGTAATTAAGGAGCTATATAAGGAATACCAGATAAGTATCCTTGGCGAGCTAAAATAGTTCCTAGGAATCTATGTGCTATATAATTATAGCTAGAGGCTCCTGTGGCTATCCCAGGAAGCCTATATTAAGAAGATAGCTAACCAGTATAAGATAGATCTTAGAGGGCGTCTTTTAGACACTCCTATGGTAGAATTGGAACTCCTCCCTACTAATTACCAATTGATCTGTCTGATGCTTCCGTCCCCTAATACAGACCTACTAGTCCGTCCTATGTCCCTACCAAGAGAAGCAGCTTCTACGATGCTATATTAGAGAAAAATGGGTTTAATACTTTATACAGCTACTATAACGCGTCCGGATATTGCTTTTGCAGTATTATAGCTGGTAAGGTTTAATTAGAACCCAAGCTAAGAGCACTATTAAGTGGTAGACAGAGTAATCCAGTACCTATATGGCACGAGGAGCAGAGCAATCTACTATGGAGGAGATAAGGAAGGAATGAACGGAAGAGGGAGAGACAAAGGAATACGTAATAAAGGACGAGACGATGGAAGAGACGGTAGAGGTAAAGCGCAATTATTTATCTATGCCAGCGATGCATTATTCGCGGACAACTCCATTAATAGAAAGAGCTTGTAAGGATATATTATAAAGCTATTTAGGGGGCCGATCGCCTGGAGAGCAAATAAGTAGGGTATGGTAACAACGTTAAGTATAGAAGCCGAGTTGTTAGCCCTATTATAGACAGTAAAGGAAGCTATCTTTATTAGCAGGCTGTTTAAAGCAATGATGTTACACCTAAATGAGCCCTTAATTATTAAATGTAATAACACGCAGATGCTTTAACTAATTACGGAAGATATGGTAAAGCTGACTACGAAGCTCTAATACGTTAACATCTATTAATACTAGCTACGTTAGGAATACGTAATAAGACAAGTATAATTTCAATGGATAGTAACAAAGGAGATGATTGCTGATGGACTTACGAAGGCCCTGCCTAAGCAGAGGTTTTAAAGCTTCGTTAATATGATCGGGATGGTGGATATTAAGGAGCAGCTGGATAAGGAGAAGTAACTAGAGGACCTAAGGGACAGTATTAGAGTAAGATAGAAGGATTTAGATGAGATTACGGTTTAATTAACTTATTAATGGATATAAGAAGGTGGCTAGCTTTAACCTTAAAGAGCTTAAAGCTAAGGGGGTGTGTTAGATAATCTATATTATCTAAAGGCGTGGGTCACGTGCATGAGTCACGTACATAAAGACACGTCACTAAAGACACGTTAGATCAAGGTTAAAAAGATAATACAAGATTATCAACGATTAAGTTAAGATTAATTAATCAACCCATTTCATCAATGAACTCATCTATTTAAACTTTGTGACAGTAGACAAGCCATAAGTTGGATTGTAAGTGCCGCTAAGGCGCTAGTGCTAAGCGAGCCAATGGCGATTTTCCATCCTGGGGATGGAAAATCGTGATTGGTTAATTCAACTACCCTGTAAAATTCGGCGGGTTACGTAAGTCCACTAAGTTCCACTATAGCTTTCCACCGTTTTCCACCTGTACCGTATAATGAGCCATACGGCCTTCTAACGGGCCGTAGACGTACCGTAGGTGCTCCATTAGTCCCATTTTACCCATTCTGTGACTTCTAGGTTAAGCTTATTTGTGTTAATTAGGGTTTTAAGAGCTTGACACGGCTTTGCCTTAGTTATAGCGTCTGCTAGGTTATCTCCACTGCTAATCTATTTAACCTTCGTAATCTCGCGCCGTTTATAGGCCTGACGTAAGTATATAAGGTTGACCATAAGCCTCTTCTCTTGTGTTGTACCTAGTTTGACTAGGCAGTTATAGAGGGACTTTAAATCGGTGCATAAAACTAGGGGTAACTGCTCCAGTTATAGAATCTTCTAGACCGTTAATTTGATTGCGGCTGCTATATTAAAGCTATGGGCTAGTGCATATAGCTTAGAAGCTAGTACACTGCGGGTTACTTATTTGCACTTAATTGAAAACCAGTGCAGTATATTTACGTCCTAATTACGGTCCGTAAGTACAATTACAAAGCCGATTTGTAATGATAGGTCTTTGTTATTAGCAAAGGAGGCATCCGTAAATACTATTACACTAAGGGAATTTAGGTCTAGTGGTATAAAAGTAAGTCCTCTTGTTACGTTATTAATTTGCCATTAAATGCGCTTTTTAAGCTACTTAATATTTTCTTCTTGCGGATCTACTGCCTAGGCCGTAAAGGACAAGTCATAGGCAGATTCAGGTTAGCAGACTATAGCTATATAGGCGCCTCTTGCACGCTATACAGCGTATTAGTCCTTTATATTTACGGTCTTACGGGTCTCTCCGCGGGAACTAGTAAGGTCCGTAGGCTTTGCTATAATAGGCTTTAGGTTTTAGGCTTAATGTTCTTAAGTTAGCTTAATTAGGTTTCCCTTTTATATAATTAGGCCTCTATTAAACTTAATCAGATTCTGCTCAGTTAGCTACTCTCATGGCTTTGCTAAAAACTTAGCCTTTTATAGTTTAGTTTCTTTAGCGTCCGCAAAGGTCTAGTCTGCTAGGAATAGGGTATCGTCTATTTAGAGTCCAACAATACCGAGGCCGTTTAATAGGCTGTATAGGAGGTAGGGGTCGTAGGTCAACTATTCTATTTTGAGTTTACTAATATGGTGCTAGTGGTATGTCTTAAACCAATGGTTTCCAGCTTCTGGTACTCCGTACAGAGGTTTTATAACCCGTAAGATTGTTCCTGGTTGTAGGTTAAGCTCAGGGGGTAGCCGTATAAAGATATCCCTACTTAGGTAGGTATTAGACTGCACATAGGCTTACGAGATGTCCCGTAGGTAAAGAGCTATAGGTTTACTTTGCTGTAGTCTAGGCATAAGTGCAAGTATAATCCGTTAGCTGACTCGTTGAATTATAGGCGATTGTATAAGGACTAAGCCCTTCCCTTAGTTATTATAGGCTTGTATAACAAGCCTTGATTTTTTAAAAGCTTTATTAGTACCTAGGTGCTTAATTTCGTTAATAAAGCGTGAGTTAAATATACAGATGCCTTACGGAACGTCTTTCTCTGTTATAACTATAAAGACGCCCTTTTTAAGTAGTCTGTTAATCTCTTTATGTTGTGAGTCTATAAAGGGGGTTTCCTGTACTAGAACTAATATATCCGCAGGCGGAGATTACCTTGCGGATATTCCTGCGGAGGTTAGATAAGTCTCCGTTATAGTGTTTTTAGTTATGGGGTGCTTTTGGGGGCGTCCTTAACCGCGCTTTACGGTAGGTATAGCAGGTTTAGTGGGTTTCTGGAGGACTTTTAGGGTAGGCAAGGGTGCTTCTAGCTTGTTTGGTTTGACAGTCGCTTTTAGTTTATCTAGTTTAGCGGTTACCTCCGGTTTGTCTGGCTTGGCAGTTGCTTCTAGTTCGTCTAGCTTGACGTTATAGGTGTCTTTAGGCCGAAAGTAGGGTTTTACGGACGTGCTCCTAAAGCTGGTTAGGCCGCTAGGAAGTTATATATAGCACGTCTCGTTTTCTATAGCCAGTAAACAGTAGGGTCTAGTCCACTTGCCGCTTTTACGCTATATAAGGACTTTAGAGTTAAGCGGGAGGTCATATACTGGGGTCGTATTAGGTCTGTTGCGGTGGTATAGGGCGTTATTAATAGCTTGTTTAGCCTATAGCTTAACTATCTCGGCCATCGCCTTCCGTATTACAGCTGCTCGTTCCGTAATGGACGGGGCAGGAGGATTTAGGTTACTCATCCTTGGGTAGGCTCCGTAGACCAAGAGGGTAGGTACTAGTCTATCTAGGCTAGCAGTATTGTTAACGGCTTTTACGGCTATCTGTAGAGCTAGTTCCTTTTAGATATCCTTGCACTTGTCCATAATAATCTGGTAAGCTCTCTATAGGGCTAGATAAGCTTGCTTAACAAGTCCAATGGACTAATGCGCCTCAACTAGAACGGCTTTTGTTAATATAGCTATGGCCGTAGCATACTGCTGGAATTCCTTGCTGATGAAGTTCCTACCGGCGTTATAGGTGATATACTTAGGAGGTCTAACGTACGTGTTAATCCAGCAGGTCCATAAAATATCCCAAGTGTGCTTTATAGATATATTTTGTAACTAACGGGCGGCTTAATAGCGGGTTACCTTGTCAATTATGTATAATACTGGGCTGCCGTTAATATACATAATGTCTACGTACACTGAATGGTTAAAGTTAAGATCCTTATAAAGGGTGAACTTGAATTAGCCTAGGGAACGTCCGTATTTCTAGCAGTAGGAGTAGTATTTAGTTAGGTAATCAACTGCCTTTTTATTAACGTCGTTGTGTCTAGAGCGTTTAAGGACTCTATATAGCTTTTCGGCTAACGGGTGGCCAAAACGACAATGTAAACGGTGGATCTCCGTACTGGTAAGGTAGCATGGGTTATAGTTAAAAGATTCCTAAATATAGGTCTGTAAAGTCTCTCCCTATATAAGGAACGGGTGTCTAAATCGTTGTATAATTAGTAGGGTAACATGCTTGCTTCCTAGGGTAGTTGCGGGGCTGATTAAGGTGTCCGTAATATTATTATAGTAAACCTGTAACCTATCCATGTCCGCAAGGCAAAGTAAGAAAGGGGTGTCTGCTTTTACTATATAGAAGTTAACTAGGCCAATTGGGGTCTTAACTGTAACTAATCTAATTAATGCAGTTAAGCTAATGCCGAATTGGACGTTTACGGCCCCAGTTTGCATAGTGTTAATGTCCGTATTATTATTTGCGGTGGTTCTATATATAAGGTATTGTCCGTAACCTGCAGTAGACTTCTTAGAGGCGCCTATGTCGATCATAACACTATCGAATTTCTTAGGGGTATAGCGTTCTATGGTAATATATGTAAATAGGTCCTACTCGTGATCTATAACGTCTATAATAGGGGTGCTTGCGGAATGGTTTTCGGGCGTAACTGAGTGTATAAAGGAACGGTCGGCTAATACGGTCGTAATATTAAAGGCTTGGCTGTCCGTAAAAGGTCTAAAAGTGGTTAGGAATATCTCTAAGGTCTCTTATTCCTAAGCGTCTAAGTTAAAGTCAATTATAAGGGCTTTTATTAACTTATTAGGGGGCTCTTCTGCTTTCTCTCCTTTGTATTCCAAAATGAACTGGCTGATATAGCTATTAAGTCTCTTCCTAGACTTATTACGTTTTTCCTAGGTATGACTTATAGACCAATATCCTTCCTTACCGCACACGAAGCACTTCTGGCTGGTTTGTCTGCGGGGGTATATTTTTGTACGGGGGTTGCTGCGGGGGTTATAGGTAGGACTTGGTCAGTACGGGTGCTGCTAGCAGTAGTGGTAGTCTGTAAAGTAGATGTCTAAGTCTGTTTACAGATATTAAATATCCGTAATAAAGGCTTGCGTGCTGCCTGGTAGGTTTAAGACTTTGTACATTACAATAGAGGAGCGTAGATTATTAATAAGGCCAGCTAAGGTATCTGCAGGCTTATAGTAGGCGTACTTATAGGGCTCTACTTCCTGACAGGCCGTAATAAGTTTATTGTGCAGGAAGTCGTTTGTTTAAAGCTTAGCATTAAGGCCGTGCTATAGGTGCCGGAGGTCTTTAATAAAAATTTATAGGTACTCTATAGTCGATTTTTCAGTGTTCTTGTTAATTACGGTCCGTAGCTTGGTTGCATTTTATTAGGTAAGGATATCACGCTTATATTCCGGTCCTTTAAAGTAGTTACGGGTAGCTTCGCATAGCTTATCAAAGGGAACACTAAGGGGGTTACTCTTAAGGTTAGTATAGTAGTGGTTAAGTGCTAGGCCGCGTAGTATAGTAGAGTAGGCTTGGCTAAACTCCTATTTAGGAATATCGGCCTTCTAACAGAGGTCCGTAAAGATGGTTAGTTTAAAGTTAAAGTTGTCGTTTTTACCACTATACTTGGATTTGTCGGTGTAGAGCTTAGCTAGGTTAGCTAGCTCCTTGCCATAGGTCTTTACTTAGGTGTGTTGCGGATCTATAACTTGCGGATCTATAGCTTGCGGATATATAGCTTGCGGATATATAGTTTGCGGATATATGGCTTGCGGATCTATAACTTAGGCAGGTTGCAGATCTGTGGCTTTATTAACAGAAGGGTTTTAGTCCATATTTTGGTTTATGGGGGTATTACGGTCCGTAACTTGGGTACTAGGTGTGCTTTGGCCTATAAGATTAATTCTAAAATCGCTTAGGTTTATAGGACGAATTTAGTTAAGTAGGTTAGGTATAAGGCCAGCGATGCTAATAAGTTTAAAAGAAGCAGAGAGATTATTTATAGCTTTAACCTAGTCTAGGATTTTCTCTTTAGTCTATTCCGTTTGGTCCTCCTCCTGTATTGTGTTGTATAAGGACCGTGCAATAGTAACTTATTTATCCTTTTTAACCCATACACCTTGGTGACGTAAAAGGGTTCGTAGGTTATAGATAGTAGTAGGGTTACAAGCCTTAAGAATAGCTTCCGTAAAGTCCGCAAAGTCTTCCTTATATTGCTCCTATAGGTCGTCGTTCAGAAGCTTATAGTGTCCGTATTTAAGGATTTTAAAATTAATATAGTCGTTGACGTTATCTATAGATGTGAGGTCGACTCCTTAGCTCTACTTCTTTTAACCTTTACTAATTTGCTTGCTTGTATCTGCCATATTATATAGCGTTATATGTCTATATAAGCTATGGCGGGTCGTAGTAGCTTATAGCGGGTAGGGGAGGTCTTGTAACGGTCCATAAAATCGATTAGCGGGTCCATAACAGTTTAAGGGGTCTTGTAGTGGTCCGTAAAGGTAATTAACGGGTCCGTAACGGTTTGTAGAAGGGTAGGGGTCTCCGTAAGGGGTCCAAAAAGAGGTTAGGGGTATTAAGGGAGGGTGTAGTAGGAATAGGGGTTTAAGGTTCAAAGAGGGTTGAGAATAGGGGGTTCCGTAAAGGTCTATATTCGCGTCTATAACTTCCAGTAAACCGTACTAAGACTTAAATAAGTATACAGAGTTGGTAATAGTCCGTAATCCCTAACTTCTGACCTTCTAGAAGGTCGTACTAGGAGTCTAAACAGGTAGTCGCTGTCGTATATATCGCTTAGTGGGAGGTATTAAGTAATTGCTAATCTATGCGCGCTCACTAATCAGTGTTCGTACTAACTTAATAGCACGAGTGAGTCGTATCCACAGGCACGAAATACATGTAGTATTATATACTTGTTTGGATGGTGACTGTCGATTGTATGAAGCAGACTACGTGGTCTATATACTGATGCGTCCTCCCCCTAATTAGTTAGTGCTTCATAAGTGCACCAGACGCGTAAGCGAGTGGTTGGTGCACCGAACGCGTAAACGCGTACCTGGCGTACCGAACGCGTAGGCATGTGGTTGGTACGATAGGTGCTGTAATTATACAGTTTTAATTGCTATATTATATCCTAGCCAAAGGTACTTCTTAGGTTCCTAACTGTTATACACCTAAGAGTATCCTTCCTAATAAACTAAAAATTCGCGTTTCTTCTAACGCTATCTTTAATTAAAAATGTCTTCTATATTCCATTCTAGTTCCCTATCAATTTTGCTAGGTAGGGGTGGTTCCACACTATCTCTTCTCCGGTATAACTCTAATAAGAAAACATAAAATATAGGATATATTAAATATAATTTCAGCAATTCTAATTTATAGGCTTAATTTTCTTTAGTTTTCCTAACTACCTTAAAGGGTCCAAGCTACCTATAGTCCAGCTTCTTCTTAATACGTTTTATCCGGATATTTTTTATAAATAGTAAGACTTTGTCTCCTATTTTAAATTCTTTAGGCATATGTCCCTTGTTATAGTACCTTTTTTATATAGCCTAGGCGTCTAGCAAGTGCTTTTTAAGTTCTTCTCTACGAATTCTCATTTGCTTAATTCTCTTAGACGCTACTAGTGCCTCTCTTTTAGGAATAATATCCTCAACGTTCTAGGGGTTATTTGCTTTTACCCCAAACAGTGCTTTATAAGGGGTCATTTTTGTGCTGCTGTGGATGCTTATATTATATACATATTGCGCCAAAGCCAACTATAATAGCCAATCATCCTGTTAATAATTAATATAGTAGCGGAGGTAGTGTTCTAATAACGCATTTAGACGCTCTGTTTGCCCATCTATTTATAGGTAGAAGGCAGTGCTTATCCTTCGCTGTATCTTTAATAAGAGACAGAATAAAGACCAAAATACGCTGTTAAATATAGTACCTCTGTTAAATACAATTCCCCTTAATATACCAAACAGGAGCCACTGCTCTAAAAACAGGTCTACTAGTTCTACTACTATGATTATTATTAAAACAGTAAAGTACCCTAAAAACTTTATATATCTATTAATAATTACTAGGATAGCGTTAGCAACCTCTCCAGTTCTTATTTTAGTAGGGGGTAAGCCTATTATAAAATCCATTATTAATTCTAACATGGGTCCCTATGGAATAGGAAGCACTAATAACTTGCTATATAGGTGATACCTAGGTATCTATACCCTTTAGCACGTATTATATCTTAATATATAGTCCTTAACTTCTTCAGATATTCCATCCCAAAAGTATTTCCTTTAAACGGCCTTAAGGGTCCTATTGGCACCGTAGTGACCCCTAAGAGGGTCGTCGTAGAAGACCTTTAGAATTTCATCTTAAACCGTTTAGTCCTTTAGGATATATATAGCACCCTTAAAGCGCAACAGACCCTTTTAGTCTTATTACTATAGCTTCTTAGTAACTCTGGCTAAGTTGGTCTCTATTACATCTTTCTACCTCTCCCTAGAAACGAAGGCGTCCCTTTATTATACTTAAAGAAGAAGATCTGGAAAGGTTTTATATAAATTACTTATTTCCGTTTCGCCTGCCACCATTGCAGACTCTAGGCGTGGCACGAGACGTTTTAAACCATTAGTGCTAGCAGATTCTCCTACCGTTATATAGTGTACTATGCTGTGGATAGGCATCTCGCCTATCCCCTCTAGATCTGGAAACTTGTAGCTAGTACGCCATTAAGTTAAAGGTGCCGCGACACCCCTAGTATATCCCGCAGAATTCTCGCTAATTCTAGGGTACGCCAACTTTATAATATCTGCTTAGTCTATAACCTAGTCCATAACTATATCCTATGGCTCTATTATTATAGTGCTTCGCAGCTGTATTGCCGGGACCTCTGCCCTGCTGCGGAATTCTATAGTTCTAGGGAAAGACTCTTCTTTCTTCTTAAGCAAATTTTGCAATGTAGAAATTATTTCCCCTATGCTGTCCTAGATTCTCCCAGTTTTATAATCTGGACGTCTTAGTAACCTATTAGCGGGATTTGTCTTTCCTAGGCGGTACATAATTTTAAAGTTATACTATAATAGTGCCTCTACCCATCTGGCTTGTTGACCGCTTAATACCTTTATAGTTATAAAGTATTCTAGGTTATTATAGTCTGTAAGAACTTTAATAGGATAATTGCTTCCTATATAATAATATCGCTAGTGCTTTATTACTGTAACTATCACAAGCAGCTCCTAGTCGTGCGTTATGTAACACTACTTTATGGGGGTCATTTTTCTTAACCAAAACACCACAGGATACCATTCTCCGTCTTTTAATTAAGATATAATTGCCCCTAGGGCGAAGCCGGATGTATCTATTTTAAGGTGTATATGTAGCTCCTAGTAGAAGTATATTAGGATAGGCGCTAACATAAACAAATCCTTTAACCGGTCTATAGCCTGCTTAGCAGCTTCCCTAAATATAAAGGGTCCTAACTTCTTGCTATCCTTAGATCCCTTTAGTAGATTAGTAATTAGGAGCATTACTTATAAGTAATAAACAATAAACCTTTAGTAGAAGTTTACTGTGCCTATAAAAACCTGTACTTCCCTAAATATTATAGGGTATGGCCATTCCCTAATAGCGTCTACCTAGCTTTTCTCCATTGACACTCCATTAACGCTGATGATAAAGCCCAGAAAATTAATACTAGTGATATAGAACGAGCATTTTTTTAGGTTTATATAGAGCTTATATTCCCGCAGTCTTTCTAGTACTATTTGTATATGGTGCGTATATGCTTCGTAGTTATTAGAGTAGACTATAATGTCATTAAGGTAGACTATATATATCATATCTAACAGGCCTAACAATGCCTTATTAATATAGGCCTGAAATATCGCCGGTGCGTTAGTAAGCCCAAATGGCATCACTAGGTACTTAAAGTGGCCGTACTATATTTAGAACGCCGTTTTCTATTTATCGCCGGCTTTAATCCGGATTTAATAGTATATATCTTTTAGATCCAATTTCGTGAATATCTTTACGCCCAACAGCCTGTTAATAAGCTCCCCTATTAAGGGTAGTGGGTAGCAATTCTTTATAGTAATCTTGTTTAGCGCCTAATAGTTGATATAGAGGCGAAGGGTCTTGTCCTTCTTTAGTATAAATATAATCGGTGCCCCTACCTGGCTTATAGAAGGCCAAATCCATCCTCTCTAAAGATTGTCTACTATATACTAACGCAATACTGCCAGCTCGTTTTCTGACAGGTTGTATAGTGGTCTAAAAGAAGGTTCCTTATCTCCTATATCTATCTTATACTCCACTAACATAGGGTTAAGTAAGGTGTGCGCAGCTTCCTTATTAGCAATATCCTTTAGGTCCATATATTCCTGTGGAATCTCTGGTTTCTTGACTACGCATAGCCGGATATCCGAAAATAAATACTCCGCGTCCCTATTCTTGGTGTTAAGAGTGGTATATATAGCATATACCCACCCTTTCTCTTATATATAGTTTAAGAAAGTCTTTTAATCTTCAACTATAATGCGCGGTTAAGACTTCCGGTATTAATATAAGGCTAAAGGCCAATTAATGTCTGGATTAACCTGTTAAAGCTATGGGTATCCTAAAACAAGGTCATACCCCTTAATTTCTATGGCGCAGAAGCGCATCTCCTACGTGTCCTATAGACCATCGCGGTCCTAGCTGGCCACGGAAAAAGTTTATTCCCTATAGTACGGAATCCGGTAGCCTCTAATACTTCAAATAGTGCGTACCTGCGAGCTACTAAGGTCCAAATCCAATTCCTTTACTAGTAATTAAGAAATGAACCCCATAGTCACGCCGCTATCCATAAGGCAGTCTCGCGTTACCCATTTATTATTAACTTAAATAGAGACGGGAATAACTATGCGGTAGCTTACTCCCTCCTTCTCTTGCTAGCCTAGTATAAGGGAGTGAAGATCTACTAGGCTCTTTCTTTTCCTAATTAAGTATCCTCTTACTTCTTCTGTCGGTAAAAGCGCTGTATATGGCCTTTCTTGCCGCAGTTATAACAGCTACGTGACTCTTAGTTCTATGGTTTCTGCCTATTATTATTTTAGGGTTAACTAGCGTTGCTTTAGGGTTGCGAAGCCTACTCGCGTTATCCTTCTATAGAGTGGTTAGGTCAGGATCTGCCCCTTTTATTAAAGCTAGGTCTAGTTCTACGCTCTTTATTATTGGCGTCTTGTTCCTTTCGCTTCCCTAAATGGTCTCTTTTAGCGTTCTCAATCTAAGTAGCTTCAGAGATAAGCTTTTCTTAAAAGGTAGGAATTTCCCCCTTCTCCTATATAGCCTGTTAAATCTTAGGTTGTAACTTGGTAAGTAGCTAATAGAGTTATATAGCGTTATCCTATAAGTCTAAGTAGGGTATATTGTCTTCTAGCTCTTCTAAGTAGTTTATAAACTAGACTATACTCTAGCCTTCTCGCTGTTTTATATTATAGTATCGCTGGTTGTAATCCATCCCTTAATTAGTAGGGTCTTGGACCTGATCAACCAACCAGAACTTAAATTCGCTGAATTTAAGGGATATAGTAAGTTTCTTCTTATAACGTGTCCATGAACTCTTAACGGTGCCACACAGAAAGGTAGAAGCAATTAGTGCCTAATTATACTTATTAGAGTAACATTTCGGATCCAACCAAAACTTGGTTTCGCATTAACGGATAAAACGATTACAGTTCCTAAGACTATTACCATTGTACTCATTAGGTTCCTTTGTGCGGAATTTAGGTTTGTCTAACATTATAGTATAGTATAATATTGCCCCTCCAAGTCCGCTTTATATCTAGGGTGTCTGTGCTTCTCCTAATTGTTCTTACAATTATCCTTAGTAGTCTTAATATGCTTGTCTTAATCGTATCTCCAACTTCTTTATCTTTTGTAGGGTTTCGCGTAGCGACCGCTCTAATAACTCCCCAGCGGTGATCATTCCTGAGGGTCTTAGAAGGTTAGACGGACCAGCCGTGGCTTCCTAGTCTACTCCTTTGTAAGTAGAGGGAATGCGCTCCTCTGGAGAGACTCTCTAAGCCTCTTAAGGTGAGGGCGTTGCTTCGTAGGGTAAAGGAGTATGGCCCGTTATTATTGATTAATAGCCGTACGTTCCTAACGGATTATAAGCGATTAGAATTATAAGAGGCCAGCCTAACCGGAACGTATAATTATCTAATTAATAGTGTTATAAGTAAGTAGAAGGTGAGTTAAAGGTAAGTTAAAGGTAGAATGAGTTTTATGTATTAAAGGACAAATACTTCTAACCACTTCCATTTAGAGACTAATCGCTGGTTCTTCTCTAGAGGAGAACCAGCTTCCTATATAAACCTTCTAAGACACTAGTAAAACCTTTCGCCCCTATCTATTTAACTATGTCTCTTCTGGAACATACATGGGACGTAGGCAGGATATTAATGAAACCTCCTACTGTCTCATCTGATATGTACCTCCTGGGGGATTCCGTTACAGTGATAAGGTAAGCTAGTATTTATTGGGCTATTATATTAGCCCCTCTAAGGCTATCTGGCGGCTATTTAAGTTTCCTATTTATAAGGAGTTCCCCCCTATAATCTAGCTTACGGTGCACCTTTTAGGCAAGTAGTCTATATACTTTTAGCTGGACTAGTCTGTAAAGGAAATCCAGTAGCGTCTTAAGCTCTCCTACTCTATACTAATAGCCTTCTTTAAGTATAATGCGAAGTATAAGGATGCCCATAACTGCCTATATTAAGACTTCCCTAAGTAGTATATCTTTTATCCAAAGTAATAGGAGTGGCGTTTACGCCAATAAGGCCTTATAATAGGCTGTATATATTACTATAGTCCTATTATAGGCGAGAGGTTCTACTTACAGCTGCTGCTAATATTTGTTCCTAGCCCTACCTCCTTTAAGAACCTCTATACTATTGCTAGTATAGTCTATCTAACTTTTTAGGCCGCCTATATGGCTCTAGGGCTACTAGAAGATAATTATAAGTACTTCCATTCTTCTTATTTCCTTTCTTTAGCTTTAGATCCTCGTTTATAGACAATCTAATTATATAGGCTTGCGCGACCCTCTTACCGTGCTCATGCCTCGATTAACTGAGTCGCTAATAACTACTTCTATAACTACCTAATAGGGCTAGTAAAACCTTTATAAATGCCCTATAGGGTCTAGTAAATACCCCCTTTTTCCTCCCTTCTCCCCCCTCTCCTCTACCCTCCCTCCCCTACTTCTTATCTTTACCTTCTTCCTACTGCTTAACTATATCTGCTAAATGGTGGAGCAGCCCTATAACCTGCTAGCGCTATATAGGGCGGGGTAGGCGTGGGCAGGTAGGGCCTTCTCTTTATTATTATTATTATTATTATTGTTATTGTTATTATTATTGTTATTATTATTATTATCAGCGGTAGTAGTAGTAGCAGTAGGAGGGACTAAGGTATAGAAGGAGGTATAGCTGTAGCGGACTAGTAGGGTAGTAGTAGTGGCTATAGTAGGGGCAGACGCTATTATTTTTATTAGTTATACTTTTTACTATTTATATTGCTAACTTATAGGCCTAAAAGGAGCAGCGCGCCCCTTTACTACTATAATAGCAGTTAGTATAGCTACCGTATAGCTAGCCTATAACTAATACACACTCTATAAATAGGCCACTACCCTATATATATAATGTATAAGCCTATAGGGCTACTATACCCCAGCTTTATACTAGGGCTACCTCTATATTTAGGGCCCTAGCCTTAAGGCAGATCCCCTAGTAGACCTTAGGAGCTCTACTTAGGCTAAAAGCTTACTATAGAGATACGCCCTAGACGTATAGTAGGGGATATAGCGCCCGCATTATAGCTATATTGGTAGTGGCGGCTTTAGTAGTAGTAGTAAGTATAGTAGGCGACGGATTCTAAGGTGGGAGGGTAGTAGGTAGTAGGAGGGTAGCGGGCTGCGGGGAGGCGGTGGGCTAATTAATGGCCGTAAAGCTGGCCGGGGGAGGAGTAATGGGAGTAGTGGTAGCAGCGGTGGCGGTAGTAGTGGGAGTAGGGAGGGGCTAGGCGGCAGCTATAGCTGCAGCAGCTATTTACATGTTAGTATCTTCTTAAAATTTTAAATTCTTAAATTCTTTTATAGTACTAATACTTACTAGCACGCTTATCTTTTAGGACTGAAGTCCTGCGCGTACGCACTCTAGCCTAAGATGGCGGCGGCATAGACGGCGGTATGGACGAGAAGCGGCGGCCAGGCGCGGATATAGCGGCGGCAGCGGCGGTGGTGGTGGTGGTGGTGGTGGCGGCAGCAGTAGCAGCAGGAGTAGAAGCAGGAGTAGAAGACACAGCAGCAGCAGCAGCGGTAGTAGTAATGGTGACGGTGATGGTGCTATTGCTTAAGGAAGAAGACGACGACAATAACGATAATGTGAATAGCTATTGTTAATATACGTCACGTGATTATCATGTAAAGGCAGCCTTATGTTACCACTATAACAGTAGGGTAGTAGTAGGGCAGTAGCAGGGCAGTAGCAGGGCAGTAGGGCAGCAGTAGGGCAGTAGTAGGCAGCTACTTAGTTTTTAAAAGGACTTCGTCCTAAAAGGACTTCGTCCTAAAAGGACTTCGTCCCAAAGGAAAAAAGCCCGCCGCAGGCGCGAGAAATAAGTAAACTTTTCCAAGGAACTGAAATTGCCGGCTATAAGTTAGCAATTTCAGAAATTTTTCTTAGAAAATTTGCTTATTTCTCGTCTATATTATACTAAGTTAATTTTAAGCAAGAGTTGCGATTGGTCCCTATATTGTACTAAGTTAACTAACTAAAGACCTCCTATTAGTTATTAAGAAAATCTGGGTTACCTAATTGCCTTACGTGCTACCCCATTAAATTCGCAACCTCGCAACCTCTTTCCTACCCCTTACTACTCTCTATCTTCTACCCTAGTTACTACTCCCTACCTACTGCCTGAATGCCTTCCAATCATATGTTTTGCAATTCCTATAAGCAGTATTACTCTTTTACTAAGTTTACAACAAACCGTAATAGAGCTCCATATAAGACCTGTAAATCTTACAAGGTTAATTCTCTTTTTTATTCCTTTTTAATTACTGCCTTTTTAACTCTATATATAGGAGAAGAGAAAGGGATAGTCCTAATAACTTTTAATGGACCTTCTACAGCCCATAAACCAAACTATAGCTACCACTGCTTCCGCTACTGCTTCCGCCGTTACTTCTTCCTCTACTTCCCGCCTCCTTATACCGCCTGTATTAATCTAGCCGCGACCACCTCTATTAATTTAGCCACAACCGCCTATATTAATTCAGCCGCGACTACCCATATTAATCCAGCCGCAACCCGCTGCAGTCCACCCTATTATAGGCTAGTTAGATACTAGGCCTATTACTACAGTCCGCCCTATCGCGGAGCAGCTAAATTATGGTCCTACTACCGTCCGCCCTATTACAGAGCAGCTAGATCTCAGTCTTATAGACATTGCCTACAACTTCTGCGCAGCTCTATATTAGATAGATAAACGTGTTAGTATATTGCATTCTAGCAGTCTATGGTTTAAAGCCTACTATAAGCATAGCAATATAAACCTCCCTCTATTCTAGCCTCTGCCAGAATATCTACACAACCTTTTAGAGTCCTATAGTACTTCTACTAGGCAGTTTAGGGAGCGGCTCCGCGCATATAATACAGCATTGGCTTTTACGTCCGTAAACTATACTGTTACTAACCATGGTATAGCCTAGGGCGGCCTAAATTGCTTCTAGATATATAGTAAGCTTTACCATCTACAGGGCCCGCTAGAGCCTCCTACCAATATTACTCCGCGGTATGCCTAGCTATACTTTTATAACCCTAGTTATACTATAGATGTCCGGCTACGGGCCTGTCCTAATACCTAGCTAGATATAACTATTCTATAGTGCCTTACTGCTATACTATCTAAGGTACGGAACCCTTTTATTGCCCTCTATTAAACCGCAAGGGAACGGCTTTAGGCTTAGCCCGTAACAACCCCATTATAGATTATCTTAAACCTATAGATGCAGCTTATCTTAGAGGCTGGTGCTAATTGGCGCTATAAGAACCTCCTAACAAGCAATAAGGTGGCCGTTACTATACTAGATAAGTACAGTAATACCAGCTTCCGCGATATTGTACTTATGGAGCGTTATGCGCCTAATAAGCAGCCGCGGTACTACTGTATTAACTTAACGGATGCCGTATATATGCCGCTCTACTATATACTGCTCTTCCCTTGCGGTAATACTAGCTGGCACTAGGGTCTCTAGTTACGCGACTTTAATTAAGCCTACTAGCGAAACCGTTTAACGTAGTAGGTATACTTTTAGTTCTACCTACACGTCTATAATAACTCTAAGTTAGTCCCTTTTGCCTACTACTGGCTATTTTAGCAGTATATTATAGATATATAGGCGCTATATAATTAGAATAAGCTTAGCTAGATCCGCTCTAACCAAACAACCCTCCACGCGGAGCTATATAATGGCGTTATAGACGCTCTTACCCGCGATAATCTAGACCCTAAATCATTAGGCCGCCGCATAGTCCTCCCATTAAGCTTTCTTAGCGAAGATTACTTTATTAGGCAGTGCTATTAAGATTTAATAGCTATTATCCATAAATACGGCCATCTAAGCATATTTATTACATTTACTGCCAACCTAAGGTGGGACGAGATTACCTATAAGCTACTACTTAGGCAGACCGCTACAGACAGGCCTAATCTGGTTATACGCATCTTCCATATAAAAGTTACCTACCTCCTGTATAACCTAAAATAGAAGTAGATCTTCGGCCGGTACTATAGCTACGTCTAAACTATTAAGTATTAGAAACGGGGCCTGCCCTATATGCACCTGCTACTCTTCCTATATCTATATAACCGCGATAGGCTACTAGACCTAGCCATTATTAACCGTTTTATATCCGCGGAGCTTCCGCAGCTAGAGGATAATCCTACTAGTTATCTTACTAAGATCGTGAAGTCAATAATGGTTTACGGCCCTTACGGCTCCTAGAATCCGCCAGCTCCCTATATAATTTTACTAGGGCTAGGCCTTCTACTAACCTGCTTAAAGCGGTACCCTAAGCCTTTTAACCCTACTACTGTTATATATAAGGATGGCTATCCAAAATACCGTTGTCGTAATAATTAGTAGATATAGTCTGTCTGCTTACTAGGGCCTCTTAGAGCTACGTTTAAAATAAACAACCGCTAGATTATTCCATATAGTCCATATCTAACCGCAAAGTACCATGCCTATATAAATGTTAAGGTCTGCGCCTCCGTAAAGTCCGTTAAGTATATCTATAAGTATATATATAAGGGGAACAACCGCACTACTTTACAACTTACGGGCCGTAATAAGGTAAGCCAGTATTTACAGGGCCGTTATATTGGCCCCTCTAAGGCTATCTAGCGGCTATTCAAGTTTCCCATTTATAAGGAGTTCCCCCCCATAATCTAGCTTACGATGCACCTTCTAAGTAAGCAGCCTGTATACTTTCAGCCAGACCAGTCCATAGAGGAAATTTAGCAGCACCTTAAGCTCTCCTACTTTATGTTAACGGCCTTCTTTAAGTATAACTCGGAGTATAAGGATGGCCGTAACCGCCTATATTAAGACTTCCCTAAGCGCTACGTCTTTCATCTAAAGCCGTAGGAGTGGCGTCCTTGCCAGTAAGGCACCGTGATAGGCCGTATATATTACTACAGCCCTACTACAGGTAAGAGGTTCTACTTACGGCTACTACTAATATCCGTTCTCAGCCCTACCTCCTTTAAAGACCTCCGTACTATTACTAGTATAGTCTATTTAACCTTCCGGGCCGCCTACGTAGCTCTAGGGCTACTAAAGGATAATTATAAGTAGATTAATTGCTTTACGGAGGCCGCTATTTTTACTACTGGCACCTAGCTACGCTCTTTATTTATAACCGCTTTAGTTTACAGCCCTATTGCGGAGCCAGTTGCTTTATAGGACCGCTTTAAACAGTTTATCTGCAATAATCTGCCTCGCTTTCTGGCCCGCTAACCTAATACTCCTTCTACAGTTAGTAAGGATAACAACGTCTATCTTAATTATGGCCTATACCTTATCCATTAGATGCTTATGGATCACCAGAAGACACTTACAGACTATAGCCTACCCCAGTTTCAGCACTAGTAGGCCATTATTGCTAAGGGAAGTAACCCGCTTCTTACAGCCAAGCTATAGTAATACAACCCTATAGAGGAAGAACGCCAGTTTACTAAGCTACACTAGCAGCTAAATGCCGATCAGGCAGCATACTTTAATACTATTATTGCCGCTATAGATACGGATCTGTAGATAGCCCGCTTCTTCCTCTAGGGCCCTACAGGCATCAGTAAAACGTTTCTCTATTACTGCCTCTACCACTACTACCGCTTACTGTTGAATTTGTCAGTACTGCAAGCCCCTAATCGAGACTGGGTATATAGTCATCGATCCCTCCTGTATTCTAGAATAAAAAAAAACTCAATAATTAACTAATCAAAGCACCAAATATAACAGGTTATGAGCCCGGAAGGGCGCTGACTAAGCTAAGTTTAATATTTACCCCACCAACCTTTCTAATCTCCTGATAACGCCTTTGGCATTACCGTATGCTCTAGACCAGGCAAGCTACAAAACCTACTCCAATGAGCCCTATAACAACAGCTATCTCATAAATATGCTGTTTGTTGATAGGCACGGCGATATCCGCAAGGAATATTATATGGAGAGACCGACGGAGATGCCTCCGGCAAGGCCTGTTAAACTAGAAGATTAATCTCCACTATGGACATTGTTATTTAGTCGGTAACAGGATAAGACATTTAATAAGACATTTAAAATCAAGAAAGAGGGTAATTTGTTATAAGTTAAGATATAACTAAGACATTTTAAGAGTTTCTTAACAAGATTGCTATATATATGGTCTTTAGAACGGGACTTAGGATATCTAACTCTGATTCTATAAGCCATCTATTACTTTCTCTTAATATTATAATATTATGGCAAACATACAAGCCAAAATAAAAGGAGGCTATAGCTTAGCTATGGTACCCTTCCTTGACGGAGCAGATAACTGGCTAGACTTCTCTAACGGTATTAAAACCTTCCTAATTATGGGAAGTCAGCTTGACTGGCTAGGAGATTATAGGAACGCGCTAGTTATCCCCTTAACAGAATGGAAAAAGAAACATAAGTTTGCCATATACGCTATAAGAGCTTAATCCAATTATAATGCTAAGCAAATAATTAATGGAATGAGCAACTACTACACTGCCTATAAGACTCTTAAAAAGAACTACAAACCTTAAGGCGACGGTACCTTCCGCGATCTCTCTAATTGGTTCTTTACTATCTCTCTGGCCGAATATAAGAGTATTAAGGATTATACCGAAGCTGTTAAGAAGTTTCAAAATTAACTGGTCTAGTTAGGAGTTATAATCCTAAAGCCACTAGTGATTCTATGATACCTACAGGGCCTAGGGTCAGCGTATAGTATTTTTTATACCTTATTCACTACCAACAATTAGATACTTCCAGATAATGGAAATGAGATTAATTTTGACTTTATAGCGCTTAAGGCCAAAGGGTATAAGCGTATATTGGCACAAGAGGAGAGCATAACTGCACTGGCAGTGTCTATGGCCAGTGTGGTTTAAAATAAAATCTTATCTAATAAGATCAATAAATAATTTTATTTTCGTATTTGTCATTATTTTTATTAATTGGCTGAAAAAATAAAATCTCTTGGCATACCCCGCTCTACCCATCTAATATTAAGAATTCGATCAACCACCATTCTAATTTTATCTTTTATTATACGGTATAATAGCTTCTAAAGCAGAGTTATCTATTTTCTTATCTACTCTTAAATCTACTAAGGTTGAAGGACCAGAAGCTAGTGTACGCGGGCTATCAGACATCTCTCTCCACGAGCACACTTAGCTGCCGTACAACCATGAACCAGAAAGATACAAGAAGAATAAGATCTATTACTGTAAACACTGTATAGATCTACTATATGGCGGAAAATCTACAATAAACCTTTGAAATTACCTTAAAAGCAAGCATTAAATTGATTGTCTAGTTGACGGCCTAGGCATTCGTACAACAGTAAAGACGCGGCTTAAGGAGTTATATAAAAGGCTCTCGGCTACTAATTAAGGAGAAGAAATTAACTAAATTATACTCTGCAAAGTCCTTAATAAGGAGCTTGTTCACAAGGCTCTTATTTCATTAATTGTTGTACAATGTCTTCTATTCCAAATGGTTAAGTAGCCAGAGTTCCGTATACTTTGTCATGTTCTTAATCCTTAGGCAGACGATATTATTATAATAGCTTATTCTGAAGTTAGTAAACTAATTAACACCTCCTGGCTCTCCTAAAAGGATATTATACGAGACAAGCTTCAGGCAGCAATATTAAGTATCTATATCTCGCTTAATATCTGGACGTCTCTAAATAAGCATCTTCTTCTCGCAGTCTGCGCGCACTTTACTCAGCAGAATAAGCAGAAGCTTTTAAGGGCGCTTCTTGCTCTTTATACGGTACATTCTTATAGCGGCAAGGATTAATTTAGAGTTCTTCTTCCTGTCCTACAGGACTTTAAAGTCGTACAACAGATTGGTGTAATTATTTGTGATAATACTTCTATAAATAATACTCTCTATTATATGGTAGGTGTCTACCTAAATAAAGAGGAGAAGATTAACTAGAATCCTATTTATCAACGTATCCGCTATAATGGCCATATTATTAACCTTGCTATACAGGCTTTTCTCTTTAAGGACGTTATTAGTACTAAGCAAATCCAGTTATATAAAGTAGAGGATGAGAGCAGAGATGAAATCAGTGAAGTACATCTAGCTATTCGGAGGGATACGTTTCGTTATATAGGTGTCCTTGGTAAGCTTTATAATATTATCGTCTATATATAAAGTTCTGCAGGTCATACGAAAGATATTAAGGCTTTTGCTAGGAGAAGAATTCCTTTTAATAATTATATGAGATGGAATAGCTGGTTCCATATGCTTGATGTTGCGCTCTAAAAGGATAGGGCGATTTATAAGTACTGGAGGAAGCATTAGGACACCCTTAAAGACGACGAGTTAACCAACTTAGACTGGGATACGCTTTGTATAATACATAAGTTTCTCTAAATATTTTATAAAGTTACCCTTAGAACGCAAGGACATTGATAATATACTAACTTCAATAGATGCTCTCGTTCGACACTTTAAAAATAGCCTTATATAACTCTTATTCCCCTTATCTTAGAAATCTATTAATCTTATAATAGGAATACTATAAAGCTGATAAGGATTTCTGTAAGCATATCCACGCAGGCTGGTAAGTATTTAACAAGTATTACCTTAAGTCGGACGATTCCCCCTTATACGCTGCTGCAATTATTCTTCACCTAAGTTATTGTACGAAGTATATTAAGTTAAACTGGGAAAAGAAGTGGTAGAAGCCCGCGCTTGATAGGGTTAAGGCTCTCTGGGAGATAAAGTATAGAGGAGAAAGTCCTTCTACCCCTAATACTACTATATTATATAATAAGCTTCCAAAGCCAAAAGAGAATACAGACCATCTTAATAAGATTCTTAAGGACCTTTACCTTTTTACTTGGCCACAAAGCTAGAATAAATACGAGAATTATATCGCCGAGCCACTATGTCTAATTTTGGGGATATCAGCTCTTGATTAGTGGTGCTAGGATTAACAACAACAACGATGGCCAAGGCTCTCATTAATGGCGATTGATATTCTATTAATACCAGCAATAAGTAACGAACTAGAGAAAGTTTTCTTAGGAGCATGTTGTACGATATCTTAGGAGAGGATGCAGCTTGGAGTAGAAAATATTAAGAAGGTAAAGTGCTCTAAGAATTGGTTACGGAGTGGAATCTTAAGTAAATAAGAGGGCTTGGAAATTTAATTTCCGAAATTGGGGGTTTATTTTTAGCCTATATTTTATTTTATTCGCTAAAAAATAAAATCCTGGTCAATGCCGATATTTTATTTCCTCCAATTGGCTGATTTTAAACCACGCTGTCTATGGCTTTAACAACTAATACTGCACTCACGGCAACTGGCAATACTAGAAACATTAAGGTTCCCTATTATACTTACTGCCACAAATCTTATTATACTAAGGAGAAGTGCTAGACGCTATATCCGCATTTAAAGCAGCAGGCTAAGGCTAGGAAAGGACGCCGCGGACCATCTAGTAAGAAGAGGAAGACTTATAAAGATGATAATAAGTTAGACAATCCTATAGGCCTTATTGCACACTTTGGAATAACAGCTAATAACAATACTGGTAACCTCCTATATACCTAATAGGCTGTTGACACTGGATGCTCCCGTTATATTACTTACTCCTAAGAACATTTTATTAGCTATAAGGCTATCCCTGAATCCTCTGCACACGTTAAAGGTCTAGGAGGAATATTATGCGCACCTATTAGTAGAGGGACAGTTAAACTGCGATGCAAAATTATTATTATTATTATTCATTGCTTAACGTCCGATTCGGATCCCTGTTAGGCCCACGCGGACTACTCCTTATATACATATGGGGAGAAAACTCTATTTAAGAAAACCCCGTGATCCGTCTCCCCGCCTTTTAGGGCTCGCTTATAAGTCGCCTATAAGTCACTAGTGGTGCTCTACTACCTTACTTTTTGACCTCCTTGGGAACTACTACTGCCGTAATAAACCTACGGACGCGCTAGTATTATACACTGTACTCTACTCCTGTAGAGTTATTAGGGGGCGCCTATTACTTGCCCCTTTGCCTTCTATTGCTATTTCCTTTACAACCCAGAACTGGTCTAGTATATTTTAGCCAATAAGCTACCGGGTAGCCGCCTTAAGGCCTTTCTATATTAAGAGTAGTGTATTATAGTTTTCTGTGCCAGCTGCTAAGAGCATTGCTTCTCGGCCAGTGCGTAAGGGGCATAATAGTATTACATGTTTTAGTGTCTGTCTTAGCCAGCCACATTCGCACCTTAGGCTACCTACTAGGATACCTACCCAGTGAAGCCAATCTTTTAGTCCTATTATTTCTGTCCTTAAGAGTGTTGCTATTATATTTTCTACCTTTATTAGGCCCTCTCGGAGCCCTTAGGTATTTACCCCCCATAGCGTTACCTATACTACGGCTTAGGTTCCCCTTACCTAAGTCTACCTCTGTACCTTTAACTCCTATTTATCTCTCCAGCGTCGGTCCAACTAGTATTATGTTGCGGTAGATAGTTTTCTAGTACTCTTTTATGCTCTACTTTGGCTCCTTTCTCTCCCTTACTATTGTCTTTACTAGCCTCTTACGCGTCTCCCTTCCTTCTCTATATAGGCCTAGGCCCTAGCGCCGCACTATTCTTCTTCTACTTTCTCTACCTGTTTTCCTAATATATCTTCCCTACTTTAGGGTTGTTAG
>Ga0307507_10000340_pt1 | contig 95092 bp, 31 predicted proteins | sample 7_EM_MG_FD_207223 | JGI IMG/M metagenome (GOLD analysis project Ga0307507, IMG submission 207223) | Populus trichocarpa ectomycorrhiza microbial communities from riparian zone in the Pacific Northwest, United States - 7_EM | ecosystem: Host-associated > Plants > Roots > Unclassified | place...
AATCAATCGAAGTCTACCGAAGTCCGTCCGCGTGCGCACGTGCGCACGCATCGACCAAGACCCCTAACTATTTAATTACAAGATTCTCTGGTTATTCCCTTCTCTTCTTTATGCAACGTCTTATTCTCTTTAAAAGCTATATACCCTTAGATTTAGATAAAATTTATATTGTTCCTTTAAATCTTCCCTAAAGCCTCTTTGCGCCCTTATATTACATTACGTTAAAAAAAAAACAACCACTATTAAAATGGCAAACGAACCCAAATCCTCTTTAATAACTATAAGTATTATATCCCTAGTTAGGGAATAGTTAACCATAATGTAATAGTCCTTTATGGATGCCTTAGCTTAGTAGCGGGCTGCACTAGAAGCCTAGCATTAGCAATTAATAGAAGCACTATGTAAAGAACTCTGTAACGTCTAAGCATTTACATTAGAGACCCCAACACCACCTATAAATGAAATTAATATAACTATATCTAAACCTGGCCTGTTAAATACAAACCCTAAACTAGTAATGGTAGCTTAACCTGTACCTGTAATAAACCTAGTACCTGCTATAAAATTAGAAAAGCTTCCTAACCCTCTAATATTTAATAGAAATTAAAATGACCTACGTCCCTTTATAACTAAGCTCCATCTTAAACTTTTAATAAACTATAACTAATACCCTACTAAAGCTAGCAAGGTTAGCTATAGAATGTCTTATTTAAGCAAAGATGCTATACAAACTATAGACCCATTCTTCCGTAACGGCACCTTTATTAATTTTAAAACCTTTATCTTTCTGCTAGAATAAATGTATAATAACGCTAGCTGCGAACATACCGCTATTACTAAACTTAAAAACCTATAATAACAGAACCAAGACTTTATAAGCTTCTTTTTAGAATTTTTAGGCCTTATTAGCGAACTAGATTGGAATAAAGCCGCTAGAGTTGCTGCTCTTTAATAAGCTATTTCAGATAAAATTAGAGCATAGTTAGTAGATAGGGAACTGCTAAAGGACCTACCCAAATTTGCTATAATATGTTAATAAATTAATAAGGACCTTTAATATAATAAACAGACTTATTCTCTAAAGCTAACTACACCTTATATTTAAAGCTCTATAAAACCAACATATACCCTAAAGCGCGACCCTTTTCTAAAACCTACGTACAACCCTATAGACCTTAACGCCACTTAATTCTATACACCCTTAGGAACTAATAAACAAAGAACTTAAGCCACAAATAGAGAATGCTTTAGATATAGTAGAAAAGGACATATCTAAAGGAATTGCTGAACTTACCCTTTTAAAAAAGTCCGCTGTAGTTCCTCCTAGTCTTCAAATCGCACCCACTCCTTAAATCACACTTGTTCTTCAAGCCGTACTCACTCCTTAACTTATACTTGTTCTATAAATTATACCCAGTTATTACAAAGTATCTTACCCTTAGCTAACTTAGAAAACGAATCATCCTAGGGCCAAGTCGCGCCTTAGGATAAGAAGTGGAAGAGCATAAGTGTCTAGGCTCTTCTAGTGCTAATACACAACATAACTCCCTTAATATACTTAGCGAAATTTAAACACTTGGAAAATAGAAGGAGGTATAAATCCTTATAGACAGTGGAGCCACTAGTATAGGCTTTATTAATATAAACTACATAAAAACCTAACGCCTAAATTTAAAGAAACTTAATAAGCCCTAAGGCCTATAAGGCTTTAACGGCAAACCCTTAATATATAGCAAATTAACACACTACGCTCTTATAAAAATGCGGATAGATAAACACCTTAAATACGTTTCCCTATTTATAACACCCCTAAAGCAATATAAGATAATACTTAGACATAGATGGCTAAAACGACACAACCCTTTAATTAGCTGGATTAAAGAAACACTAAAGTTCCATACAACCTACTGCTAAAGTTATTACTTAAAAACCTATTTGCCCTACAAACATACACACAACTATTTAAATTTAAAACAATATAAATTACCCTTACTATAAACCTTAAACCAATACAATAAAGCTATAACTGCTAATTATAGTAAAGAATGTAAAGATGTTACATTAAAACCTCTTAAAATTCATATAATATAGGCCACACCCTTTATCTTATTAGCAAAAAGATAAGATTATAAAATCTTTACTGTAACTATAAAAGACATTAAGAAAGCACTAGAACCAAAACAGTATATTAATCCTCAACCTCTTGTACCTAAAGAGTACCACAATCTAATTAACAAGTTTAAAAAACAATTTGTAGACTAACTAGCCCTGCACTAAGATAAGCACGATTTTAAGATAGAACTTAAGCCTGGTATAACACCAAAGTTTAGTCTGCTATATAGTATATTATAAGAAGAACTGCTTGTGATGTAATAATACCTTAATAAGCATCTGGAAAAAGGATTTATTAGCCCTAGTTAATCTCTATTTACCTTACCTATACTATTTATTAAAAAGCCAGGAGGAGGCTTAAGATTTTATATTAATTATTAAGCTCTAAACGCAATTACAATTTAAAACCAATATCCAATTCCCCTAATTTAAGAAACGCTTAACTATTTAGTAAAGGCATAGTACTTTACAAAGCTTAATATAGTCGCTGCCTTTAATAAAATCCGTATATATAAAGGAGATAAGAAGTACATAGCTTTTTATATATAATGGGGACTCTTTAAATACCTAGTAATGCTGTTTGGCGTAAAAAACGGTCCTAGTACGTTTTAGTAATATATTAATAATACGCTTTATAAATTCCTTAATGTATTCGTTACCGCGTATATTAATAATATCTTAATCTACTTGTCCTCGCTTTCTAAATATTAGAAACACATTAGAATGGTTCTTAAACGTTTATAAGATGTGGGCTTATAATGTAATATTAAGAAATGCAAGTTCTACGCGTCTAAGGTTACGTACTTAGGCTTAATTATATCCCGTAATAGAATTAAAATGGACCCTAAGAAAGTTGCCGCAATTATAAACTAGGGAAGCCCTAGCAATATATAAGACGTTTAAGGATTTCTAGGATTCGTAAACTTCTATTATTGATTTATTAACCACTTCTTAGAAATTGCCTAGCTATTGGTAAACCTAATAAGAAAGAATATGAAATTTAAATAGACTACTAAATGCGAATAAGCTTTTAACGACCTGAAGCATTATTTTATAACTACTCCAATTCTCGCCCACTTCAACCCTAACCTTAAATGCATTATTAAAACAGATTCATCTAATTATGCACTAAAAGGAGTGTTATTGCAATATAATAAAAACGGCGAGCTATATCTAGTAGCCTTTCTGTTAAACGGACAACTAGGTATAAGAACTCTGTCTATTAAAGAGGGCTCTAGAGCCTCTATATATACACCAGATAGGTGACAAATAGGTTGCAAAGAGAATGACGACTATGTCGTTATTCGGTAATGGAAACAAGTATTTAGATATTCAATGAGACACTTAATGAGACATATAAGACATATAAGGAGACATACGAGGTAAGGAGCGGGGTATTAAGACATAGGGTTCTAGACTTGAAGCCAGTATTAAGATGGTAGTAAGGAAATATAATCCAGTTTAATACACCCCCCTAGATGCACAGAGCCTTCTGGGCTGCTGTAAAAAGTCATAATGTTAATTTAGTGTTAAGTTTAAGAAATCCCCTATAGAGTTACCTTGCCCGAATATTATCTAAATTAAATTAAATTAGATCCTTAATGTTAATAAGGTTTAATTACTAAATAAACGTCTTGTGCTTTTAATAAGGCAGAGCCTTCATTAAGCCGTCTGCTGTTATGTCCGCAGTAGGGACCTATTTGATATTAATCCTTCCTTTATAAACTTCCTAGCAGAGCTAGTGGTGATGTATATTAACATGTCAAAGCTTAGTGTTAAGCTTAGCATTGCTTTTGGTAAGAAGTTGTATTATCTGCATGTTGTTACAGTAGATTACTTGCTTTTCATTAGTGTTAAATCCGACTTCTTTGAAGAATCGCTGCCACTAAATTAACTTAGTAGCTGCATACAACAGAGCTAGGAGCTCTGCCTCTATGCTTAATTTCGTTACTGATTTTTACTTGGTTGATTGCCAGTTAATTAGTCCTCCAAATAAGGTGAATAGGTAGCCTTCCATGCTCTTCCTATTAACTGGATCGTCTCTAAATAATGCGTCACTTACCCTTGCAAAGATTTAGTTTATTATATTCTCCTTTAAAAACTTAATTGTAAGGGTCTTTAATTAATATAGGTAGGCAATTGCCCTTATAGCAGCTCCGTTGTATATTAGTAACGGATTTTATAAAAATTCCGACAGCTTGCTTACCATTTTTGCCATATCTAGACAGGTAATATTTACTGCATAGAGCATTAATCTAACCTTCCTCTGGTATAGATAGGTATCCTACTTAGAGGCTTGTTCCAGATTAGGGTTAAGTTCCTTAAGGCCCATTAGTGTGTATATCTTGCAATAATCCTTTACCTTAAAGCTAGTCGCGATCTTATTAATATAGGAGTCCTAGCTAAGCCAAAGCTTCCTATTTTCTTAGTTGCGTATTATTTAAATCCCTAAGAACCAGGTGAGGTCACCTAGGTCTTTTATTTTATACCTTTTTATAAGGTGCTCCTTGAATGTTTTAAGCTTAAGTAGGTCTTTCTTCCTATAGGCAGCTGTGATATTGTTAATATAGAAGAAGACTATTAGCCAATTGTTATAATATAGGCAAGGCTCCTCCGTTACTGGCTTTAAGCCTTCCATTTTTAGTGTTATAGTTAAGTCACTATGCCATAATAGAGGTAATCATCGCAATCTGTAGAGCGCTTGTTAAAGCAGTAGGCACTTGCCCTTAATTAAAAATCCATCTAGACACTTAATATACACGACCTTGTTGATCTTGCTATTTGCAAATATATTAACGGCGTTGCCCTACCAGTAGTCTAGGTTGAATATTGCAACGATAGCCATCAAGGCTCTAAACAATTTTGCTGCCAAAGTTGCGGCATACATATCCTTATAAACTAACTTTTGTAAGTCACCTCTTGCGTAAAGATAAACCTTAAACCTTGTCAGATATCCATTGATATTAGTTTTGTAGGTAAATACCCAGATAACAGGCACGGTTTTGATATAGATTATCTCATTGATAATATGGAACGTTCCTTGATTTTAAAGGTCTGCGTATTCCTTTTTGGCAGCAGCCACGAATTCTTCCTCATATTAATGTCTTTAAAGCTCCTTCCAATTCCTAGGCGGCAGTAGAAGCTAATCGCGGTGCAGCTTTTTATAAAATGTAAGCCCTACATTAAAGGCTAATCTTTAAGCTTAAAGGCTTTGGTTGTTGGTAATGTTAGCAAGAAAACCTATATAGGTTTTTAATTGACCTTTAAGTCTCTTTCCTTTAACCATGTTTTGCTCTCCTACATCGCCATTAATCTTCTCCTTTAGCTTAGCTTTATTAGTTAGAACTATAACATAGTGCGGCTTCTTTGCTAAGGTCTTTAAGGACGGTGGTAGAGGCTCCGGTGAGTTAGGTTCTGGTGTCTTATCTAGGGTAAAAAGCCCTAGAGCTGAGTCGTTTTTAGAGCTTAAATCTTGTTACTCACTACTTTTAGTATTAGGCTCCTTTTGATTTCCACCAGAATCCACCTATTGTCTTTCTCCGGTATCCACTTGAATCTCATCTAGAGTCTCATTACTTTTATTAGACAACAATTCTAATTCGTCTTGGAGATTCTCTATTTAACGGACATTAATAATTTCCAACATTTGGTCAGTCCTTACTCAGAGTACATTTGTAAGATCTGGCTGTAAGTCATTATAGAGCAACTGCTTATTGAACTTTACATCTCTTATTCTAATAACCTTCTTCTGACTTAGAATGTAAATTTAGAAGATATTCGTTAAATTATACCCTACTAGATATCCTATATAGGCCCTTAGCGCGAGTTTATTTAGGCATAAAATATTATATTTAAGAGGATAGGCCCTACAGCTATAGACTCGTAGGTGTCCTATATTGGGTTTTAGTGGTGTTATACCCATTACTAACTGGATTTTCTTAAAAGGTGTTTTCCACCTAAGTCTTCTACTGGGCGTCTAATTAAGTAGATAGGTAGCTGCTTTATAGGCTTCTAGCGTTAGCTCTTCTAGTAGATAAGCCTTAATTCTTATGCATTAAGCCTTCTGTATAATCACCCCCCTAAATTGTTCCGCTGGACCGTTCTATAATTAAGTATTAGGTGCTGATCTTTTAAGAGTAATTCCTCATTCAGCTATCTAATCCTTAAATTCGTCTCCAAGAGACGTCTCTCCATCTATGTGGATTATAGCTACCTTAAAGCCGTATTATTATTCAATGACATTGTAATATATAATAACTCTTTAGGTAAGGGACAACTTCTTAGCCATTATATCTACCTCATTTATCCACGTTGTGTTATTAAGGAAGTGTACCGCGTACTTATCGCCATTAAATGCGACTATTCCGGGTATTAAATTAAGGTGGATTTTATAGAAAGGAACTGTTAACTAAGTCAGTGTTCTTCTAGATATCACTTTATAAGCTTTACTTACTCCACATGATTTACATTCTACTGTCATTAGGCCTTTTAGAATCGCGCCCGTTACTAACTAAAGTAGTTGCTTAATCGCTTCTTTTCCTACATGGCCCAATCACTAGTACTATATAAGACCTTCTGCCTGATTAGTAGAGGCTTTAATAAATACTTTACTGGTTTTAATTAAGTCGCAAAGGAAGCCTCCAGTAAGTCTCTCTTTAGCTTATTATATTTAATGGTTTTCTAACCATAGTGGTAGCCACAGTGGGCGTACATTACATTGTCGCCATAGTAAAGAGTATTCTTTTTATTGTTTTAATAGACGCCCTTGTTATTAAGCTTTTGGAGGTATACTAGGTTAGTGTAAAAGCCTGGTATAAAGGTTGCTTCTAAGAGCTATATCTGCCTTTTCCCTTTTAGGTAATTAATTGTGACTGCAGCTATGCCATAGCCTTCAATTTCTTTAATATGCGAGCCTATGTAGATTCGGTCTAAGGTAGGCTCAATATCGCTAACGAATCTAGCTCAATTGTTAATGACGTGTATGTTGGTTCCTGAGTTAAGAATAACACTATTATAAAGCTTGTAATTGGAAGCTGTGTTATAGGCTCCTACTTAATAAACTGCAAAGCCTCCTTTAGGCTCTTGAGAGCTCTGCTAGTTACCATCCTTTAGCTTCTTATTAGCTTAATCGTCCTTTTTAATTTGCTTAATACAAGCCTTAATTTTAGGCGTCATATTGGCGATCTTCTTATCCACCTTCTTCTGAATTTTGTTACTTGGTTTAAACCACAATGGGTAAGGAATTGACTCTAGAATGTACCAGCACTTATTAAAGTAGTGACGCTTTCCGTATAGGTACTCTAGCGGCGGTTGCCTTTCCTTCTTTTACTTATCTGCTGACAATTTAGACTTTAACTTAGGCTTTGAATTTGGTAACTCACTTAACTTGTCCTTAAAGGTGGCTGCAAAGGATCCTTATAGGGTTTTGCCCTTTTGGGCGAGCTCCGTACGATGGTAATTTTGGTAGATTTTAACCAGTTTAAAGAAGCCAGGAAGCTTCTCCTTCTTCTACTCCATCCTTTTAAGCTGGTTCTTCTAATATTCAGACCAGCTTGGTGTAATTGAATTGACTATATACACGAAGTCTCTCACCAAACGGTCACCATTTATTTTAGGTAGACCTAGCTCCTTACACTCAGTGTACACCTTCTCCCACTTCTTTAACTAGACCTTAAAGTTCTAGTTCTGAGGCGCTTTCTTAAGCTTTACATACTGGGTGGCTGCTTAAAGCTTTTAAGTGTTATTAGTCGGAGCAATTCTCTGCTTTAGTGACACTAAGACATATAGGTGGTGACGCATTTGAACGTGTAGATAAGGTAGGTATATAAGATTGAGCTTTAGATATGGCTGCGCAACGTATTAAGAGCTGACAGCTGTTTTCTGTAGAGCTTCAGGTTGTCCCTATAATCGGCCTTAAGCGTACAGAGCTCCTCCTTCTTCTCCTCATCTAGCTCTACAAGCTTCGTCTTCCCCCAGCTATTAGCATCCTTAGGTGAGGCTTAAACAGGTTCTTTAAGCTTTAATAACTTGGTCTTGGGTGTTAATAAGTTAACATACTCCTAGAGACGATTATTATTTACTTTTGACTTAATAACCTTAATCCATTTGTCCTAATTGTTTGGGCTTACAAGGATAACGGATAATATAATAACGGGTTTGGTTTCTTATTAAGAATTTATTGTTGTGGTTGTCTATAATTAAGATAATTAAGATAATAATTAATTGGAATAAAGGCTTTGGAATTAAAGATAATGTAATAGACAGACCAGGCTTATAACTGTTAAACGGACAACTAGGTATAAGAACTCTGTCTATTAAAGAGGGCTCTAGAGCCTCTATATATACACTAAATAGGTGACAAATAGGTTGTAAAGAGAATGACAACTATGTTGTTATTTAGTAATAGAAACAAGTATTTAGATATTTGATGAGACACTTAATAAGACATACGAGACATATAAGGAGACATACAAGGTAAGGAGCGGGGTATTAAGACATAGGGTTCTAGACTTAAAGCCAGTATCAAGATAGTAGTAAGGAAATACGATCCAGTTCGACACTTTCTCTCTTAAAAACTCGCCCTATTACGGACGCTTTAAGTACAATGTTATGACTACTTGGAGAAGAGTCAGAGGAAGCTAGTTGGTTAATATAGGCACGGTCTAGGATGGATCCGGTAGAACTATATAACAAGAAATAGTAGCCAAGGTCATGTAATGTAATCTGTGTGATTTATATAATCTATATAATCTATATAGAGCAAACAGAGCACACGTACCTTATAGAGCGAAGGGATTTCTTAGGTATATAGTTGTGTATTTAAAGGACCACGGTCTCTACCTAGATAGTTCTCTCTTTATAGTAAATCTCAGAATACAATTAGAGTTAATCTATTGGGCAACCACTCCACCCATTATTATTACATTATTAACACTGTTCTTACCTATATACTTAGCCCAATAATAGGACCTACCGTAGTTCCTGCTATAAGGTTCTATTATATATTTACTACCAAGGTTACAGTATTAAATAAGATTAAACAACATGCCACCTAAAGCACCAGTCGCAACTATGACATCAACAGCAGCCATAACCTTAGGGCTAGGAGATACCAGTATAGACAATGGGGATTCTTAAGTAGTTATAAGAGGTCAGTTATAGGAAATAGTTAATCACTTACAAAACAACAATAGGATACTTAAAGAACGCATTAATGGAATTAGAGTAGTAAAGATTAAGTTACCTTTAATTAAACAGTTCTTAGGAGAAAAGTTAAAGCTTAAGGGATTTCTTATATAAATGCACTTTAAGGTTATACAGGAAGGAGCGAAGTTAGCAACATTATTAGATTAAGTAGCCTATGCAGGATTATTCCTAACGGGGAGAGCACTTAAGTAATTTAAACTATATCTCACAGAGATACAGGCCAATGGCATAACAACTACCAACTAGGACGTATAATATATATTCGCCAGTTAGAACGGGTTTATAGAACAACTAATATAGATATTTAGAGACCTAGAGGCCACAACCACAGTAGAACAAAAGCTTCAGAACTTAGTACAATATACTTTAGCAATTAAGTATATAACGCAGTTTTAAACACTAGCCATATAGGTTAAATAGAACAACAAGGCGCTTATGGCACAGTATAAACAGGGACTTAAGGCTAAAGTCCAGGACATAATCATCCTAATGGAAGATATAGATACTCTAAGAGAGTTAATAGACTAGTTAATAAAGATCAATAACAGAATCTATTAAAGGGAATAAGCCAAGAAAGGGCAAGATAGAGTTCCACAGTTATATAAGGCGCAGAGTACACAACAACAAACACAGAGTCAAAAACTATAGAATAGCGCAGAGCCAATAGACCTAAGTGGTACCAAAGAAACCTAGAGATAGAAAAAAAAACCATAAAAACCTAAAGGTTAAGGATCTAGTAATTAAAGGACCTAGGAGCAGAGGCTAAACTAGGGATCTTAGTAGCAGAAGATATTTAGGCGGACTCTATAGCAAAATCAGTGGTTTAGAGATAAAGCTTATATAAATTGCGGAAAATAAGGTCATTTTGCCAGAGACTATAGAGGTGGTTAAAGTAACTATACAGTAAAGGGAACAAGGCTAGCAGACGGCACATACATATAGAAGGACAATGGTGCACTATAAGAAATAAAAGAATGTTTAATTAACAGTTTCGCGTTTTATTATAATAATGCATACTAAATTCATAAGGACACTAAGTATAGCACAAGCTATTAGCTACAGGAGCCATTATTATCTAAGTTTAGAGGAACTAACAAACCAGCTTATAAATCAGACATTAAAGACAATAAGTTTAACATAGGTAAAGCATTTACCAACAATAAGGCAATAAAGGCAGTTTACTAGGAGTATATAACCCTTAGAGAAGTCAAAATAAAAGCAGAAACTAAGACCATTATAGAATAGGGTTTAGTAACGGGTATCATAACACCATTAAATACAATTTCTATTGCTTTACAAGATAATAGGAGTAACGTTTAAAAGAAACTAAGCAAGCAGACAACTACTAGTGCTAGCTTATTACTTAATAAAGGCAAAAGGCCACAGGCTTAAGATTCTTAAGAAGAGATACAAGATGCTTAAGATTCTTAAAATAAGATAAGACACACCCAAGGACCCACAACAGACAAAAACCGATAGGAAAGGGCAGCAACTTAATTCAGCAACAAACAAATAAGTACAGGACGCAAGTTCAAGAACTATAAGTTTAGGGAATAAATAAGAACATTAGTAATCCTAGGGGAGCACAGTGCTCAGCCTAAAGATTAAATAGTCAATACTAGGATCAAAAAGCAAGATAACTACAAAGATCCAGCTGCAAGACACAGAAAATAAGAAACTATGGATAAGTTTAGGATAAAAATCATTATATAGCAAGAGCAAAAGCTAGACAAGAGGTTAGCTATACTAGGTTATATAAGGGATAGAGCACCCATATAAAGAGTTACTAATAGGCCGAGTATAGGGACACCTAGGGTAAAATAGTTAGATAAACTGGAACAAGAAGAGGATCTAGATATTCCAACCAGGTTTAAGGAAAGATATACCAAAGGATGTTACAATATAGCAATAACAAGGTACTTTCTAACAGATAGACTATACACACTAAACTAGTTATATGGAAAGTGGTATAGGTAATAACACAACAACAAATAGAAAGATTTTTATATATAGCTAAATAAAAAAGTAGTCTAAGACTAACCTATTACAGAAAAACGCATAAGTTACATTAAAGAAGCATTAATTATAATGTTAAGGAACCTAGAAGAAGAATCCAGGGACTAGAGAAGTAAATAATAAATCTTAGTACTCGTAATAGAAATACCAGTAGTTAGGTTAACTAGGTATAGATTTAAACTTAAGGATAAAGATAAACTAAGAGTTAACCTAAGTCACCTAGCGCATTATACACTATCGTGGATAGCTTATATAGATAACACATATAATATACATAGAGTACCAAAAGATAAGAACCGGAAGTACCTAGTAAGAATATATTAAGCACCAGAAGAAAAGCGGTTTAGGGACGCTAAGTATATACATAGATAGCACCCAGTAGAAGTACAAGGTCAAGGAGACTTAACACTTTAACTAGAAAGATTCCTTACAGAAGAATGCCTAGATAGACAATAGTAGTAGGAGTATCTAGAGAACATTTATCTATAGTATATAGAGGAAAAGAAACAAACTAAGTATTAGCTAAAGATAGACTAAGTATAGGCAGGATCTAGCAGCTAATAGTTAGGAAAAGGGGAGGCGTATAAAACTAGAGGGAACTAGTGTTAGAGCCTTAAACCCTTAAAGGAATTTAAGAATAACACCTAAATTTATAAGTTAAGTGGCAAGATCAGCAGTTTAAAGCGTTAATAGATAGTGGAGCAACTAGGAACCACATATTACCAAAAGCAGTAAAAAGAATAGGGTTACCACACAGACAAAAGGAACACCTATATCTACTTATAACAATTTTAGGAGATCAGATAGCCTATAGAGGAGGCATTATTAATCTTAAAACAGGACCTATTCAGTTAACTATCAAAGGGAGACCAGTTAGAATATCTTTTAATATCTTACCATTGGGACAGGACAAGGCAATACTAGGAATGCCTTGGTTACAGGAGTACAATCCAAAGATCAATTAGGTTATAGGTCAGGTCAATATCAAAGATACTTAACAATATAAGATGCGACAGCAAACCAAGTTAGTATAGTACCAAGTTAGAGCAATATACAAAGAGACTAAGCAAGGCTTAAATTATGTACCAAAGAGATACCACAAGTATAGTAAAAAGTTATAGTTACTAGAAAGTGAAAAGCTATCAGAGCATGTAGTATAGGACCATAAGATAGAATTAGAAAAGGGAATAAGTCTAAAGTTCTTTCTAATCTATAAGCTTACTAAAATAGAGTTAGTAGCACTTAAGGAGTTTATCTAGAAGAACTTATATAAGGGATACATTAGACCGTTATAGTTGTTAGTAGGATATCTAGTACTATTCATCCTAAAGAAAAACAGAAAACTTAGGATATATATAGACTATAGACAGTTAAATAGCATCACTAGAAAGGATAGGTATTCTTTACCCTTAATTAGCGAAATCTAAGACTAGATAGGTAACACAAAGATCTTTACAAAGATAGATCTAAGATAGGCATACTATTAGATCAGAATTAAGGAAGGCAATAAATAGAAGGCAGCCTTTAGGTTAAAGGAAGGACTATATAAACTATTAGTTATATAATTTGGGCTTATAAACGTACTAGCAATATTCCAAAAGCAAATTAATAGTATATTAGGAGAACACCTAGATAAATTTGTTATAGCATATCTTAATAATATTATTATCTACTTAGCAAGTAAGGAAGAACATAGAGAACATGTTAAATGGGTCTTAAAGAGACTATAAGAAGAACAGATGCTAGTAGCAATCAAAAAATGCAAGTTCTTTATAAGGAAAACTAATTTTATAGAATTTATTATTAAACCAGAAAAGATTAGCATAGACCCAAAGAAAGTTAAAGCTATAGTAAGTTGGCAAGAACCAGAGAACATTATATAGTTAAGGTCATTTCTAGGATTTTATAACTACTATAGGAGGTTTATAGCATAGTAGTTAAAAAGCATTAAGCCATTTACTAGGCTAACAAAGAAAGAGGAACTATAGGTTTAAGGTAGTAGGTAGAAGAAGCTGTTCTAAGAACTTAAAGAGTTATTCACCTAAGAACCAATCCTCAAGATCTATCAACCAAAGTTAGAAACAGTTGTTAAGACAAATGCATTAAACTTTGCACTAGGAGTATATTTACTACAGAAGCACCAGGACATATAGCATCCAGTAATATACTATAGTTAAAAAATAACACCACTAGAGTTAAATTACAATATCTACAACAAGGAGTTGCTAGGCATAGTTACAGCACTTAAGAAATAGAGAGCATTCTTACAAGGCATAGAAAAACCATTTATAGTTAAAACGGACTATAAGAACCTTATAAGTTTCCTAACAATAAAGGAACTTAACCAAAGACAGGTTAAATAGGCGGAAATACTTATAGAATACCATTTTAAAATTCAGCATACTAAGGGTACTAACAATGTACAAGCAGATACTCTAAGTAGAAAAGCTAAACTATAAAGTAATAAAAAGCTATTAGGAGCTTTATTGCAAAAAAATTAAGACAGATTAATTAGGTATAATTATCTAAAGATTATAGTAACCAAAGAAAGTCAGATCCATAAATTACCAGAAAGTAATTAAACATAGAAAATCCAAAAAGTATAGGCAAAGAATCCAGACTCAGAGCAATATAAAAACAGAGAAGCAATATATGTGCCTAAGTCTATTACAAAGGAGTTTATTAAGGAATTCTACAAGGGAATAACATAAGGATATAATGGGTCTATAGGACTAGTATTAAGACTTTAAAAGGAGTACATTATTTAAGGAATCTAGGGACTAGCAAGATAAGTTATAAAGAAATATCCAGATTGCTAAAGAAATAAACTAACAAGGTATAAGCCGTATAGAGGGCTATAACCTATTAAAATACTAGGAAGACTATAGAAGGTTATATTATAGGACTTTATTATTAAGTTACTAAAGTTAAGAGATCCTATTACAGGATAAGATTATAACGCAATCTTAGTAATAGTGGACAAGCTAACAAAGTAGGGATACTTTATAGTATACACTAAAGAGATATCAGTAGAAGATGTCACTAGAATCTATATAAAAAAAGTGTTTATAAGACACAGAGCACCAGATAAGATTATATCGGACAGGGATCTAAGATTTATAGCAGCATTTTAGGAAGTGTTTCTGGCAGAATAGGGAGTTCGCGCAGCAACCTCTATAGCATATTATCCGCAGACAAATAGACAAATAGAAAGACTAAACCAGACACTAAAACAGTATTTAAGGCATTATATCAATTATGCACAGAATAATTAGGTATTATTATTACCAGTTATACAGTTTACATACAATATAACACCATAAGAAGGAATAGGGATATCACCATTTAAGGTAAATTACGGATATAAACCAAGAACATCATTATTGCCATATTAAGCAAAAAAGACGAGTAGCACAGCTAAGTAAAGAATGGAGACATTAATAAATCTTTATACAGACCTTAAGGAAACAGCTAAACTAGTATAAGAGTAAATAAAAAGGTACTATAATACTAGGAGATCTAAGGGACCAGATCTTAAGAAGGGAGATAAAGTATGGCTACTATACAAAAATTTCAAGAGTTAACAACCAAGCAAGAAATTGGACTATATTAGACTAGGACCTTTCAAAATTATACAGAGAATTTTATCGGTCATATATAAGTTAAACTTACCAGCTAAAATAAGGATCTACCTAGTACAATATATTGCAATACTAGAACCAGCACAAGGGAACATTAAACCACTAGTATATAAAGCAGACATATACAGAGGACAAAAGAAAGACAAATAGCAAGTTTTAAAGATCATTAGTCATAAGGATGTAGATAACAAAATATGGTATAAAGTAAAGTAGATAGGCTACAGTAAGACTACCTAGAAACCACTAAGCAACCTAGAGAATGCTATAGGAAAGGTACAGGAGTATTAAAAGAGAAAGGGTTAGGCAGCATTAACAAGGAAGGATTACTAAAGAATAAGTCACCTAAGGGGAACCCAAGAGGAGCACCTACCAAGCTACTTAGAGTTGTTTCCCTCTCAGTTGGAAGAAAGACCGGTCTTTTATTACCAAGTTCCTACAGACCTTAACGGACAAGTTTCCACTCCTTAAAACAAACCTTCTTACAAACCTTCTTAAGATAAAGAAGACACACTAAGGCAGACAAGTACGCCTTATAAGTAGCATAAGTACGTTAAAGCTTAGCAAGGGAGGCCAAGAGCTTATTATTAAGTTTTACAGCGGCAGATTAAACACAAGACTCTATAATAAGTTACTTAGGGAACTTAAAGACTATTAAGAGTTATAGGATACATACACTTAGCGTTAGAAACAAAGCGAACGTCGCAGGACAATTAAATGTTTACTTTAGTGCACTCTAAACAAGAGGACGGTTATTGGGTAAAAGGACTCGCTAGCGCAATATAGATCAACCCCTCTTTTACATAGCGAGAATATAGAGACGGCATTATCTTACCTAAAGATAAGATTATAGCAATAGTACAAGACCAGCAAGCTGTAAAAGAAGAAGCAGAGGCTTTAGGTATAATAAGTAAGGATATTAACCAGATTAATTAAACGGATATCACACCTCTAGTAGACAACTTAGAGATATTAGGAATCTTTAAGGACAAAGATAAAGAGGAGGGAGATAGTATTACGGACGCTTTAAGTATAATGTTATAACTACTTGGAGAAGAGTTAGAGGAAGCTAGTTGGTTAATATAGGCACAGTCTAGGATGAATCTAGTAGAACTATATAACAAGGAATAGTAGCCGAGGTTACATAATGTGATCTATATAATCTGTGTAATCTGTATAATCTATATAGAGTAGATAGAGCACACATACCTTACAGAGCAAAGGGATTTCTTAGGCGTATAGTTATATATTTAAAGGACCACAGTCCCTACCCAGATAGTTCTCTCTTTATAGTGAATCTTAGAATATAATTAGAGTTAATCTGTTAGGCAACCACTCCACCCATTGTTATTACGTTGTTAACACTGTTCTTACCTATATACCCAGCCCAATAACAGGACCCACTGTAGTTCCTACTACAAGGTTCCGTTACACGCCCCTACTAAATTAAACTATGAGATATATAATAAGGAACTGCTTACAATTGTTAGATGCTTTAAATAATGGCGTCCCGAGCTTAAAGGATTGTTGTTCCTAATATGCGTATTAACAGACCATAAGAACCTATAGTACTTTATAACTATAAAACAATTAATACAGCGCCAAATTTGTTAGGCTGAATACCTTTTATAATTCAACTTTAAGATTATATACTAACTAGGCAAACCTAATTAGAAGCCTAACATATTAATATAATAATTATAGGACCTACCTGCGAACGCTTCAGACAAACGGATTATAAATTAATTACGGATCTTACTGCCCCCTAAATGTTTTAAAAAGCTATACCCTATGTTCCTAGATACGGAACTTAATAGAAATAAATTAGAAGTTAATAAATGGGAAATGGAAATTAATAAGCTAATAGAATACAAATATAAGAATAATATATGGATAATAGATATAATAAAAGCAATTTAAATAGGAAAATGACAGTATAAGGATATTACACTTACTAAATGCAAAATTTAAAACAATTAATTGTACTATTAATAGAAGATGGTAGTTCCGAATTCCAAACCTTTATAATTTAAGATACTTAATTTTATACACGACTCCCCTATAGCAGGGCATCCTAGCTATATAAAGACCTATAAGATTGTTTAATAAGTATACTACTAGCCTATAATGCATAACTACGTACGAAAATATGTTCAAGCATACAGGATGTGTGTGCGTGGAAAGACCTCTTATGTAAAGAAGTAAGGAGTACTTTAACCGCTACCAATTCTAATGCAAAGATGGCGCAACATCTTAATTAACTTTGTAGTTAACTTGCCTAGCAGTAATGGGTTTATAAATATTATAGTAGTTGTTAACCGCCTTAAAAAAATGCGATATATAATTCCCATGGACTTAATTAATGCAATATTAGTAGCTGAATGTTTTATTAAGCACGTCTTTAAGCTATATAGACTTCCTAACTTAATAATATCTAACTATAGAAGCCAGTTTGTTTTAGACTTCTGGCAAGCTCTATATAAATGGTTAAGTATTTAAATATAACTCTTAACTGCGTTTTATCTAAAGACAAATAGTTAAACTAAAATTGCGAACGCGATTATGGAACAATATCTATAAATATACTGCTTCTACCTATAAGACATCTGGGAAAAATAGCTGCCTTTAGCTAAGTTTACTATAAATAATACAATAAACGTATTAACAGGCGTAATGCTATTCTATGCAACCTACAGACAAAACCCTTAACTTGGATTTAAACTATAACCTAAAATTAATATAATAGGACCCACAATTAAACGGATCCAGTTAATTAACATATATAACTTCGCTAATTAAATAAAGCAGTTAACAGAACTATTATAAAGTAAATTAACGTATGCTTAAACGGTATAGGAATGGCATATAAATAAAGGATAAGCTCCCGTATAGAACTTTAAGGAAGGTAATATGGCTTACCTAAATACATAAAATATATAGACTTAACGGCCCTTAAAGAAACTTAATTGGAAGTTTATAGGCCTGTACTAAATTAAGAAGAAACTAAGCCTATATGCCTATAAGCTTAAACTACTAACTAAGATAAAAATACACCTAATGTTTTATATAAGCTTATTATAACCTTTAAAAGATAATCCTATAACTTATAAAGTACCACCGCCACCTCCTATAATTATTAATAATAGTAATGGTTCTTACTTTATTAACTTGATTAACAATATACAATAGAAACCATAATCTAAATAATTTAAACTTCTTATTAAGTGGGAAGGATATAAAACACAAACCTAGGAAACCTATAATCAGATTAAGGCCAATGCGCCTTCCCTAGTAAAAGAATTTTATAAGGACCATCCTTTACAGCCTACTCTGGCTAAATAGATATAACATAAAGGCAAATAACTGCCACCCAACACAAATACATAAAACTTAAATTTAAAAAGAACTTAAAATAAGTTATGATATTTATAACGCGATTATGTAACACGTAAGATGTTAAGGAACTTTAACCGGCAGTTAAAGTTGTCTAATTGGTCAGATCTGCCTTGCCAAAACCGCTACCTAATATAAAAATACAACACGTAATAAAATTATGAATTCTTAACTAAATTAAATTATTTTAAACCTTTAGCTAAAGGGGGGGTACTATAATAGGACTAGCCTAGTTACAGTAGGAATGTCTCGGTAAAACACTTAATAAGATAAACTTAACACTTTAACCAAATTCTGCCGAATTCTGCTAGCTTAATTAACTTCTGCCAAGTTCTGCCAAATCAATTAAATTCTACCAAAGTCCGTCCGCGTACGCATGTATACACGCATTAACCAAGACCCCTAACTATTTAATTACAAGATTCTCTAGTTATTCCCTTCTCTTCTTTATGTAATGTCTTGTTCTCTTCAAAAGCTATATACCCTTAGATTTAGATAGAATTTATATTGTTCCTTTAAATCTTCCCTAAAGCCTCTTCACGCCCTTATATAGTTGGTGCACCAAACGCGTAAATACGTAGTTGGTACACCAGGTGCTGTTATTATACACTAGCGGCACTTAAAAATGGAACCACTTGTATATAGCCTTTATAATTGCTTTAATAAAACCATAAAACACAAAGGAAGCACATAAGAAATCCCCCCTAAAGTACCTTCTAGGCTGCCTTCTAGACAATGCTTTAAGCTGGCTGTAAGTCCTACTTATAGTCTATAAAATAAACCGTACGGCCTTCTAATAGACTGTAAATGGACCGTAAGTGCTTCGTTGGTCTTATTCTACCTATTCTATAACCCTTAGATTAAGCTTATTTGTGTTAATTAGGGTTTTAAGGGCTTAACACGGCTTTGCCTTAGTTATGGCATCCGCTAGGTTGTTTCTACCACTAATCTATTTAACCTCCGTAATCTCACGTCGTTTATAGGCCTGATATAAGCATATTAGGTCAACCATAAGTCTCTTCTTCTGTGTTGTACCTAGTTTAACTAGGCAGTTATAAAGGGACTTTAAGTTGGTATATAAAACTAGGGGTAACTGCTCCAATTGTAGAATCTTCTGGATTATTAATTTAATTGCGGCTGCTATATTAAAGCCATAAGCTAGTGCATATAGTTGAGAAGCTAGTACACTGCGGGTTACTTGTTTGTATTTAATTGAAGACTAATATAGTATATTTACGTCCTGATTATAGTCTGTAAGTATAATTATAAAGCCGATTTATAATAATAGGTCTCTATTATTGGTGAAGGAGGTATCTGTAAATACTAGTACGCTAAGGGAATTTAGGTCTAGTGGTATAAAAGTAAGTCCTCTTATTATATTGTCAATTTGCTACTAAATACACTTATTAAGCTGCTTAATATTTTCCTCTTGTAGATCTGTTACCTAGGCCGCAAAGGATAAATTATAGGCAGATTTGGGTTAATAGACTGTGGCAATATAGGCGCCTCTTGCACGCTGTGCAATGTATTAGTCCCTTATATTTACGGTCTTATAGGTCTCTCTATAGGAACTAGTAAGGTCTATAGGCTTTACTATAATAAGCCTTAGGTTTTAAGCTTGGCGTTCCTAAGTTAGCTAGATTAAGTTGCCCTTTTATATAATTAAACCTCTATTAAATTTAATTAGAGTCTGCTTAGTTAACTACTCTTACGGCTTTGCCAAGAATTTAGCTTCTTATAGTTTAGTCTCTTTAGTATCCACAAAAGTCTAGTCCGCTAGGAAGAGGGTATTATCTATTTAGAGTCTAATAATACTAAGGCCGTTTAATGGGGTGTATAGGAGGTAGGGGTTATATATTAACTGCTCCATCTTAAGTTTATAGATGTAATATTGGTAATATGTCTTAAACTAGTAGTTTCTAGCTTCTAGCACTCTGTAAAGGGGTTTTATAACCTATAAAATTGTTCCTAATTCCAAGTTAAGCTTAAGGGGTAGTTGTATAAAGATATCCCTACTTAGGTAGATATTAGACTGCATATAGGCTTATAAGATGTCCCGTAAGTAGAGGGCTATAGGTTTAGTTTGCTGTAGTTTAGGTAGAAGTGCGAGTATAATCCGTTAACTTGTGACGGGCTTGTACAAATTCTTTTAAACCAAAGCTTGTAGATTGCTACTATACAAGAATACTAAGCTAAGGAGAAGAAGGAGACTGGTAGAGACTGGTAAGATATAAAGGGTCGTTAAGGCGCTAATAGTAAGCGAGCCAATAGCAACTTGGCAGAATATGGCAGAACTTAGCAGATTGCCCAGAAAACGGCAAGTTGCTTAGGAAACGGCAAATTGCCGTAAGTTGCCGTAAATTGCCTAGGAAATGGCAAAGTAGTAAGTAACGCGCTCTAGCACTATTATATCACCCCCTCCTCCTAAAAAGCCTGCCCTTAGGCTTTATCTAAGTTCTTTATTATTATTTAAATTATTATAGTTATCTAACCCCTCTTCTTAGCATTTAATCTAGCTATCTAACTTGCGTGGTGGTCTAGGGAGGTCTAGGTGGGCTAGGTGGAAATCTTGTAGCTTATAGGGAGAGTACTTAAAATTGGATGCGGGGTACTATTCTGGGTCTTTGTTATAACCTAGCTAGCTTACATAGTATTTTAAGGTACTATGGTTTTTCTTAACTGCTAAGATCTCTTTAACTTCCTATTCTTTATTTTTTGCAATCTAAATTGGCGGTAGGGGGTTATTGTACTATCTAGGTAATAGGTTATCTGCAGCCTTCTATAGTTGGTCTAGAGAGAAGATAGGGTGGATCTTTATTAACTTTAGTAGCTTAACCTTAAGAGAGTGCCCTACCTTCTTAGGGATCTTATAGGGGCCAGCCATTTAGTGGTCTAGCTTGCGGCTCAGCCTCTAGGTCTTTTAGTTATTTATTAACACCCATACTTTATCTCCTATATAAAAGTCTACCTTATAACAATATTGGTTTATATCAGCCTCTTTCTTCTCTTATACCTTTTTTATAATTGCTTAGGCTGTCTCCTAGGCTCCGTGCATTCTCTTAGCAAATATCTAGGCCTCTTTATAGCTAAGGCGTTTGCGAGCTATTATAGGTCCTATAGGTCTATCCTAATTAAAGGATGTTCTTGGCTTGTATCTATAGAGTAACTTAAATGGTAATATTTCTATGCTATTATAAGGGAGCGTAAGTGTCACGGGGCGAGCACAAGCGGAGATAATATATAGCGAAGTAGATATTAATAAGCTATGTATATAAACTGCGTAATAAGGTCAAGACGTTGCGTAAGGAAAGGAAGTAAGGAAACGGGAAGAAAAGGGTATATATTGATGACTTGGTTGCTTAGTTAACGCGTGCACGGGGCAGAATAGGCTTCGGGTCGTGGTCCTAGCAGAACTTGGCAGAATACAGTAGAGAACGGCAAACTGCCGTAGATTGCCGTCACGTGATGGCAAATTGCCTCAGATTGCCGTTACGTGCTTTGACTGACTGAATCGTTAACGTAGAGGCCGAGACGGTGGAAACAGGTGGAAACAGGTGGAAACAGGTAGAAACAGGTGGAAACAGGTGGACGTGTATAAGGTGTCACGGAGGTGTCCCGTGACAGTAAGCTATGCGTAGTCTATTATAAGTAGTAGTTCTAACTAGTTATCCTAGTAATAATTAATAAAGGGGCGAAGTTGCTAGTTAAGGTATTAGTTTATAATCTTAGTTTGGCTGTTAGTCTAAGGGTAAAATATAGTAGAGAGCTTAATCTTAATCCCAAGGATATAGCAGAATTTGTCCTAGAAGTCTAATATAAATTAGGGTCTATGGTTAGAGATAATTAACTTAGGAGCGCTATAGATCTAGTAAATATTATTAATATATATACGGGCCATATCTTTTGTAGTTATAGCCTTAAAGCAAGGGAGGGAAATAACTTACTTGCTTAGTTAATTAACTACTATAAAGGCTATATTATAGCCATATTTGTCCTTTAGAAATGATTTAAAGTCCATTATAATATGCTGCTAAGGGCGTTTGGGAACTGGTAGTGGTTATAACTATTTAGGGGTTTAATCCCTAGGGGTATCTACCTATTTGTAAGTATAATAATTCCTAATAAATCATTCTATATTGGATAGGAGTCTTTACTAGTAGTAGCAAGGCGCTAGTAGTTGGTAGGTCTTGTCTTAACTAGGGTGCGCTATAAAGACTTAACAATAGGCTTTACGGATCAGTTCTGTTTATAAGTTGTTAACATCTGGAACTATAAGCCGTTTTTAGTATAAGAGTAGTCTGTCTTCTATTTCTAAATTAGGGTTACCTTCTATAGCTTAGTTATGGAGGGCTTTTAGGGATTTAGCTAAGCGGTTTGTAATTAGGATATAGTTAATTAGTTCTACTGGTTTATTTAGGATCTCTCCTTCTATAGGCACTAGCTCACTCTATTTAGAGCTTAGTTCCTTAAGGATATATAGGTTAAGTTGTTTGGGACAGAGGAGGGCATATATCTAGTGCTAAGCCTTTAGCTTATTCTGTGGTTCCACATCCTGTTCCCTTTAGGTAAGGGCATTAGCTTTAGAATTTTGCCTATTAGGGCGGTATATAATTATAAAGAAGAATTAGGAGAGTATTTTAGCCTACCTAGCCTGTTAACTAGTAAGCTACTTTATTATTGTAAAATACATAAGGGCTTTATAATTAGTATAGACTTTAATCCAAAAGTCTGTGCTTTTAAGCTCTGCGCGCTACTAGGACAATAATTGTCGGGAATTAGGCAAGCGGTCGTTACGTGACGCCGCGGCACTAGCGTGGCGAGGAGTCTTAAGCTCCTTGCCCTTCCTTATTCCAATTAAGAAGCAATATTAACTAACATCACTGTAACCTACTTGAGTAGTTGTTATTGGTGAGTCACCCTATGTAACCAACACTGATCAGTGGTTGAATATACAGTTAACTATAGAGTAGCTAGGTTTTCGAACAGAAGAGACAGTCTTGTGTAGGGGTGCTATATGCGCTTATATGGAATGGATCCTGGTGATACTATACTACCTTAAACTTATGGAAAACTAGTAACAGAAGTGTTACTGAGTACTAGGAGATACCAAGTTGCGTCTATTATATAGAACAACCACATTTACAAAGATTTGGTTAAGTACTTTAGGTCAGAAGTGTTACTAAACCTAGGGTCCCAAGTTAATGTCCAAAACGCGTTAAAACAACCATCTTAATACCTTTGGTGTATCTTTGCAGACCGTAGGATTATAATTACTACCTAACTACACGTCAAACAACCTTTATTTCCCTTAATTTTTATTAAAACGCGTTAAACAATCTTTAATAACAGCTATTATGGTGTTAACCTACCCAAAGAAGTATAAGGACGATATTAACCCAGAGATATGGAAAACCGCCATAATTAATTCTAAAGATGTTAATTAACAAGACTTAAACGGATTCTTATTATACCATATAGTATACTACAAAGACAGCGAATACAACGACACTATGCTATAGTACTGTATAAAGGAAGACTTTGTTGGATAGACAAAGGAAATATAGGCTCCTGTAAATAAGGATATTATATAAGACTTCTGTAACTTCCTACGGGAGAATAGAGTGTTTATACCTATGGATAGGGGTGCCATTGGAGATAATATTTAGAAGTAAGTTATTAACGCAAAAGAAGAGCATAAATGGACTCTATAAGAGATTAAGCACCAACTACGCACTATAAGGAAGCTTAATTTATAATAGAACCCAAGTAATATACTATTAGAGACGCTTCTACCTCCGTTTTTAACTCCCCTATATTAACCAATTTAACCCGCAACTTTAACTACTACCCTTTAGCAAGTATAAGATCCCCCTACTTTGTAATCTAATAGCCTTTAGACCTTACCGACTAGACCTATATCCCTACTGCAGCCTATAATGCAACTCCTACCTCCTCTATTTTAATCTTAAATTGGAGGCAGTTCTAAATTGCTTATAAAGCTTGCGAAGCTCTATTCGGATTAGAAGAAGAAGTTTGGCGGGGAATTATATAATATTCTTAATTCAAAACTATGCATCTTCTATAACTGTTACTAGAAGGTAGGAATAGAGTCTAATAAATACCATAACGCCTATTCCGTTATGCTTAAGGGCCAAGCTAGTACCTTCTATTATAATTGTTTAGTAGGAAAAGGATATAATTTTGACCGCATAATATATAAGTTAAGATGCCACTTTAAAATAGAAGAGAATAAGTAGCAGTATATATTAGAATGGAGAGAGATTACCTTCCTAAAGATCATTACTACAAACCCAGGTATCCCTTGGCTTGATTATCTTTAAAAGCTCTTTAATTAACTTTAGATAATTTAGCGTGGTTTATCTAAATTATATTAAGAGGATTTCAGCCTATGTGATTAAGTTATTAGCGTATACTGAGGCGTTAAAGAATATAACCTTGCTCTCTTTAATCCTGCAAATACTTATAAAGGAGTGTGTGCTTAATTAAGATCTTCTATTAGCACCGCTCTACGCTCTTAAGAAGTATAGCAATTTAACGCCTAACTCTAACCTACTTTAATCAACCTGCCTGACTAATATAATTATAACTAGACTAATTGAACATATGGTGGCTGTAGTAAGTAATATAGTAGAGGGTACAATTAACGACTATAAGGTAAAGGTGGAGGTCCTTATAGAGGTTTATTCCGAAGTAATTGCTAAAAGAAGTGCTACGTTTATAAGAAACTAAATTGCTAGTTAACTAGGCATTCTCTTAATAAGTAAAAGGAGGCATATAATAAGTTTCGCCAGAGTATAAGAAATGTTAAAAATTATAAGGTTACTATGGCCTACTTCTAAAGCTTCCTGGTTTAATATAAAGGCATAGAGGATCTTAAGGGTAAGGCTAATAAGGCTAAATAGCTTCTTATGGATATGGAAATTAAGGACTACTCTCCTAACTAATACTTTACTAAGTATGGTAAGGTAGATGGCATATAAACCATCACTGTTTTTAATAACCAATTTATACTCTATACTATTATAAAGTCAGATATCTTTAATAAGCTAAAGGAGAGTTCTATATTCTTCTTTAACAATAGATACTTAGCAAACGTCTTCTATGGTATTATACCAGATACTAGAGCCGTAGGAGTATCTATAGTAGGAGAACCTTAAGTTTAAGCTCTTTAGCAGCTTAATAGCTCTATTTAGATTAACTAATTAACGGCAGGCCAATATACAATTTGTTTTAGCAAGGGTACTATAATCTCTCTTGGCACAATTAGGGTTAAAACCCCCTTAGGGTATATTACTTTCCACGTTATTCCCATAAACACCCCGTTTCTATTTTGCATTAAAGATATAGATAAATTAGGCGTTAAACTTAATAACCTTAAGAATATGCTTGTTTAGGGAGATAATCAGGTACCTATTATGCGCAAATAGGGTTACCCCTAGTTGCTCCTCTATTAACTAGAAAAGAGCGTTGCTTAAAGCCACTTAACTAAATCAGAGCTACGTTAAATACACCATTGTTTTAGCCACCCATCCATTTACTAATTGCTTAGGGTTCTTTAGTAAGTAGGCTATAAAGTTAAGGTTAAGGTAATTAAGCATCTTATAAAGTACTGCCAATACTGCCAAATGAACTAGAAGTCCCCTGGCCAATTTAAGTTCACCCTTAAAGATAACTATAACTTTAACTTCTGTATTATTGTTAACATTATATATCTTAGCGGTAAGCCAGTACTCCAAGTTATTAACTTCTTAACCTCCTTCTAAGCCGCACGTTTCTTAAAGGATATATCAGCTAGGAACGCATGGGATACCCTTTAATTATGCTAGATTAATGTCTACTAAGGACCCCTTAACTAAATCATCCATAACGTAGGAAAGAACTTCTTATCTATAGAGTTTTAACAATAAATAAAGGCAATGGCAATTAAGGTTAAGGAAGTCCCTGTTAAGGCATATAATAGTGTTAAAAAAGTGGAGCGATATCACGCGCCATTATACCGCGTATATAAGATTATCTCTTTAGAACTAAAGGACGCTAGCAAAAAACTTACCTTATAAATAGCTGTTAAAGCTATTAACGATTCCGCTGGCCCGGATGGACTTATATCCATATTGCTAGTCTTTGGCGCCTACCCTTAAATAACTAACAATTCTCCACTATCTCCCTCTATTATATAATGGGCTGAGGCTATTCGCAAAGCAATGAAGGAGGTCCGACGTCTCTACGCTATATACTAGGTTAACAACGCACTAGGAATAAGAAATGGCCCAAACACCTTAACTACGCTTGATCTGCCACTCTAGTCTAAGGTACGCGTATGGCGTAAAAAGGAAGGATAGTTAGGCCCATATTAACTTATTATAATTAATAGTTAAACTTATACTATTTAGATGCCTCACAGACCCACTTAATTCCATTTAACTGTTATTAAGCCTTACTACAAAAATAATAGTTCTAAGCCTTTATAGGATGCCCTAAAAGATGCCCTAGAGGAGAACTATAATAAATGTGCTTTAAAAGGCGACTACAATTCTAATACAATTATAGTAGATGTGCTGTAACCACGATGCGGTAGAGGTCGCCTAAAGGGATCACAAAATTGCTAATACCTTATTAATTTTAAAGAGCAATTTATTACCGCCATTAAGAATAGAGTTAAGTTATTAATGGCCTTTATAACAGCTAAGGAGAAGGCTGACTTTAAGCTCGCAAAACAACTCCAAAAGGAAGGTTATATTATAACCCCTAGAGTTCCTTTCCAAGCTTCTAATAAGCAGGAAATCAATGGTCTTATTACAAGAGGAGTCTTTAAATTTAAAAAGTATAACCCTACTAAGTTTAACGGAGTTCGCATCTTTAAGTTAAGAATAGTTAATAAGATTAAGGGCAAAGCTACTAACGCCCCATTTAAGAAATTAAGGCTTATTATTTAAGGTTACAACAATAATAGTAAGGAGATAATTCTTATATAATCTTCCACAATTTAACAAGCTAGTTAGTAAGTTATTATTACGCTAGCTCCCTCCTTAATAAAGAATGGAATAGCGGTCTATTTATAAGATATTACTTAGGCCTATACCTAATTAGAGACGCACCTTTAGCGCTTAATACTGGCATACCTTTATCGGCAAAATATGGTACCCTACCAATGGCCTCAATGGTTGGTGGTTGACGCAATTGGCGCGCAGTTGAGGGCATTTGGCAACTCGACCGACTAGCCTATGTCGTGTTTTTTTGACGCGCAGCCTGCGCGCAGCCTGCGCGCAACCTGCAACCACAATTGTATTTGGAGCCATCCACCTCTTTTATACTAATAGTATATTTTAAATAATAAACAAAGGCTACTTTAAAGCTATTTATAAGGCTAGCAAAGCAAATTGTATACACTTCTTTATACAATCCATTATATTGTTTTAGACAATTTAATATAATATCCTAACTGTTTTATAATATATTCTAAAAGCATAAGACCTTTCCTGCTCTCCCTGCGACAATAATATACTATAAGTATTTAGCTTTGCTAGTATAGCATATACATATAGCCAAAAAGTAGCTACTAAGAGTAGCAGATATAGGCCGAAAGAAAGGTAGATTAAGAGCTAGTATATACAATAAGGAAGCCGCAGTCATCCTATAGAAGAGTATGGAAAGTCCTGCACCTAATCTCCTACTAAAAACTCTACCAGCTCCTCTATACTAGAGTCCAGAGTATACATTACAAACTTTATATACTGCTCCTCATTCTTAATTAAATTTAATGTTGCTTTTCCGTTACTATACTAGCCATAGCTGTCTTCTGCAAGGCTGTAGTACTGCTTAAATTGTGCAAATGACTTATTAGATTTAAACCTTTCTGGCTTAGGCTCGCCGGTTCCTGTATTTAGGACAAAGTGGTACACTAGGGCGGAGGATGTATATTCTGCTGAATCTAATAAACTTAGCTAGTTCCAAAAGTTGAATTAGCAAATATTGTAGTAGTAGTAGGGCCCTAGATTTTCTAGCTTACTCTAGAGCTCTCCCTTTAAGACGGACTTGGCGGACTAGTCTGGCCTACTCTAGAGCTCTCCATTTGGGACAGACTTGGTAGACTGGTCTAGCCTACTCTAGAGCTCTCCCTTTGAGACAGACTTGGTAGATTAAATGGTATAGCCCAGCTCACCAATAAATAGCCTAAGTTAATAATCGCGTTAGTTTCGTTATCGCTAAGGCTTATAAGGAACCTCTCTCTTGCATCGTCGCTTAGATCCGCTATAAGGTCGTTAAGGTTATCTTTATACGGGTCCTCGATAATTTCTATAGTTAATTAATCCAGTATTGGGCCCGCAGCATGTTTAATAACTGCGGGCTGAAGCCGCAGCTAGATTCCAGATTGCCGTTTTCTAAATATCTAGTTCTAGCTACCTAAGAGGTTAGCGTAGGCTTCTACAACGGGTTAGAGAATAATAATAGGTAGTAAAACACCAGATATGCACTAACCGCTAACAACAGTGCTATAAAAGTTATCCGTTCCCTTAGACCCAGTTCTATACTCCCTAATTGCATAATATATTGCTGTTGAAACAAAAGCAATAGTGTTGCCGGTAAGCTTTTTGAATATATTACAAGAGTAGGGTAATTGGGCAAGGCCGTTTCTTCCTCTACCGTGAAATATACCAGCTATGCCAGCAACTATTGCGTTGGAACGGAAGCGGTTATTACTTGGCTATTAACTCTTATTAGCATTTTACTAAATAGCACGGGTAAAATACCTTTGTGTAATCTAGCGTAATAAAATTGTAATTAGTTAGTAGTTCCACAATTAGTTTAGGCGCGTCGTTAAACCCTAGCCTATACACCTCCCTTATAACTATACGAGCCTTTATAATTGCGTGGTTCCTAAAGTTCCCTATTACGTCAAATAGCTGTACATAATATTAAGATTGTTAGTGGATAATTTAATACAATATTTCTAGTATATAGATACCTTACAAGCGGACACTGGGTTAGGAATATAATTAGCTTTTTTTTATACTGCTTTTAGCTGCTTTAAAATAGCTTCTAACTATGCCTTTTTTATTATATCCTTAATAAGGCCTAGAAAGCAGTCGAACTACGGGTTAATAAGATGCCCGTCATAAATCCTAGAGTTAGTTACTAGCCTTGCTAGTAAAATAGACCTATAAAGCGCAAATATAGGCTTATGTCTCTTAGGTGGGTTTTCTTTTGTGCGTCGCCGTTGTAATGTTTAGAGGTACTCTTCTCTTGTCCATATCGCGGCAGTTAGGTTAAAATCGTCTTTATAGTCTAACTCGTCCTTACTTTCCCTGGTGCTATTTAGGTCCCCTTCAGATCGAACACTAAATTGGTGTACTCTATATTAGAGGGAGGTCACTTGTTTCGTAGACGAAGCTATATTAGGGTTTAGGCGAACACGGCTTACTAGGGAGAATGTAAAGCCAAATGTTGGTTGTTTACGCGATAAGGTACGGATTAGGCGCGTAGGAGAGTATTTTAAACTAGTACGCAATTGTTTACACAGTAAGGTACGGATTGGGCGCGTAAGAGAGTATTTTAAACTAGCACGCAATTGTTTACGCGGTAAGGTACAGATTGGGCGCGTAGGAGAGTATTTTAAACCAATACGCAATTGTTAAGAGCCGGAGGTATATTACAAAGATGCTGCTTTTTGTAGCGGTGGGTGGTTAGATAGCAAAGAGAGTGTTTTATTTACTAGGGCTTACCAAGTGCCAAATAGTAGAGGAGACTATTAAGTATTGCAGTTAGACTCCGGTTATGCATAAAGGTGTAACCTACCTTAACCAAAAGATTGGGACTTTACGTCTTTAACTAAGCTGGTTCTGCTGCCAGATTATTAACAGATTTAGTAGATTTATTAATATTTGGTCGCTATCGTTTTGTAGAAGAAGCAGGTATAGACTTGCAGTCACTATCCTTATTATTAGAGATTACCCTTTTTGGCCAGAGGCGGCTATGTACATTCTATACATTGTCAGCCAGCTTAATATATTATATACAACGTTAACAGGGTCTATTGCATGCCTACTTCTCTCTATGCCTAGATATAACTAGACTAGAGTCGCTATTCTTATTATTAGATAATACCCTTTTTAGCTAGAGGCGGCCATGTACATTCTATACATTGTTAGCCAGCTTAATATATTATATTCGACGTTAATAGGGTCTATTGCGTGCCTACTCCTCTCCGCGCCTAGATATAACTAGACCAGAGTTATAATATTGCTCATTCTGGCTAGGTTCCACGTGCTCGTTCTAGCTGGGTTCTATATACTTGTTCTAGCTGGGTTCCACGTGCTTGTTCTCTGTTAGCGCGTTCTTCCTTCTGTTAGCTAGGACGTAGGCAACTCCCAGCAGTAGGCTAGGTAGAGATATAAGGTTAATTGTACCAGTTGTCCTTATTTCCTTATTCTATATTGACTTAAAGTAGGGTTCTTGCTACTAGTTTAAGTGTTTAATAACGCGTTTTTACGTTTACCTGCTATGGTAACACTCCTGTATTTGCCTAGTTAGCAGAAGGTATAGCTTATAGCTAAAATAGGTTACCTTATAGCTGTTTCTATAATGTCTAGGGCGTATATAGATTAACAACTTAAAAGAATATATACTGGTATAGTATATATTGGACTAATGGTAGTATTAATAGGAGTATTATTGCTATAGTGCTTGCAAATGACTTAAATAGGGGTGCATTTGTTGTAATTAGCTGCTAGTTCTAACCAGTTGCGGTTAAGCCATAACCGCGACCTATTAACTCGCGTTAAGTTAGTAGTTAAGAAAATATTATTATATAGTTAAAGATTGTCTAATACTATTTGCTATTATACGCGAAACTGTTTTATTCTATTAGTATATCCCTTAATAGATACGATATGCGTGTACAAAAGGTTAAATGTTAATCCCAGCAATAAAAGCAGCAGGCTGGTAAGGCTCGTGTCTAAATTTAATAGGGAGGTACCTTATTAAACCACTTTACCTACTTAGGGTGCTGGCTTTTAGATCCTATACCTTATTCCAGTCCACCTATACTAGGTTTAACACCCATCTCACGCTTAAAGCGAAGCTTATCCACCTCATCCATGCAGCTCGCCAGTGTAGATAATGCTAGGGTAGGCACAGGCAGTATATAGGACAGCAATGACACTTCTATATAGTTATATTACTATATTCCACACCCTTATACAACACCTAGTATTTCTACCACAAACATCTAATGTTATTCTTCCGTGTCGTTAACCCCGCCAGCCTATAGTAAGCCCAACCTATCCCCTATATATGTATCGCAATAGCAATTGAATTCAGCAGAATGGCAAGAAAAGCGCAAGCATAGATATAAGGATTGGGTGTTGGATACTAAGAGCAAGCTAGGGACAGTGTCAACATATATTACCCTAATAAGTTTACTAGAAAGAACGGGTATAAACCTTAGGCTTTATCATCTAATCCCCTTGGGCGTTTTAAGAATGCCGGATAAGTTATAAGAATATCCTAGGTTATATTGTTCTAAGACTCCCTCGCCTAATAGCATGCTAAAGGGCTCTAACATTAAGCCGTCTACCTTTATATGTGGTGATCTATTAAACCAGCAAGTATTCTAAATAAAGTAGTGGCTTTAAGGCGCATAATCCATGCTGCGGTTATAGTTGCCTTCGCCTTTTCTATTACGGGTTAAGGCGTAGAGTAAGGGCTCTTTTTTAACTAGGAGAGGTTTTTTAGGATAGCTGTGGGTTAAGTATCGCCTTAATATTGACCCGTTTACTAGTTCTACCTATTCTTGTATATATAGAGTGCGAGTTGTCTAGTAAAGGCAAAGGTGCGGAAATAGAGGGTAAGTGATTGCATCGTTCTTGGCTAGCAGCGCAGACTGTAAATACGAGTTAGTAACGCTGAATTAACTTTAAGCAGTAACCTACTTGTTCTTCTTTGTTCTATTATAAATGAAAACCTATCTATTTCTTGTAGAAACATATCCTTAACCGCACTGCGCTATTTCTCTTTGTTTATAAGCTGAATTCGTTCTCTGGCTATCTTGTCGCTAATATAGTAGCAAAGCGTTTTGCTCTTAGGGTTAAAGTTAATATCCTAGCCTAGTATGTCTACAAATATATTAAAGCTTAGATTATCAACGTGTATATTTAGGGCGTTATTCTTACTAGTCGCTAGCTTTTGGGTAGGGATAATTATTAGCTCTTCATCAGCTGCCCACTAGATTAGTATTGTTATTGTTCTATATAACCTTGGTGTTCCCTCCTGCCTTATTGCCTTTAGTATGCCGGCTGGTGGATAATGCGCAATGGCGGAGTGTGGGAGTACTAGGTTGCCTATTATAATTTGCCTAATAGGAGCCGTTTTGTTTATTTAACGCGTCGCGTTATAGCTGCAGTACTAGGCAAGTTGTTTGACATATTTAGTATATAGGTTCTTAGGTAAACCTAGAAACACAGATGGGAATTTATTAGAGATTTTGTTTTATATTTGCCGTATTTATGCCTTACTTATAAGGGAGCGTAGTGGCTGTCCAAGGAGCCCGCGCGTCGACATTTTAATTTCAATATTATAGTAGATTGTATTGTATTGTTTATTTATAACCCTAAGATCTTGCTTAAGAGTGTCTTTAGTGTTATAGCTTAGGTCTATTATTAGTGCCATAATTCCAGAAGCGTTAGGGGAGGTATAGTAGGAAAGACGTCTTAATTATACACCAAGACCGATATATAGGATTGTGTAGACAGGTAACTATATTATTTGGTTATATATAAAACAATTAGTTAAATGTCTTATAAGAAATAAATAAGCGTATTAGCAAACGCTTCTCTACCTACTATACTACCTAGACTTATAAGCCTCCTCCTATCTATTTTACGTCTCCTCCATCTTAATAAGCTCGATTTAGCACCTAGATTCGTTAATACTTTTTATATATATATATATATAATTTTTTTTTAATCTCCATTGTATTATACTACGTATAATACTGCGTATGCAGCCTCTAGGCTATGGCGCTATAGTTCTATATATATGAATCCCTTCTAGGCAGCTTAACATGTAATAGTAACTATGTTTATTAATACTTTAAGACGCCTAGTTAGCCTTTAACTGGTGGAGCCTGGTTAGCACAATTAGAGGTCCCGACCTTTGCCAAAATACTTAATATCCCTAATAAGGGCCAGAATATTATTAGCGAAAACGGAGATATTCCACTACAAGTTAATAAGATCTTAGGTCCGTCTGGCTTAATAAAGGAGTATCTAAGCTCTTAGTATAATCTTTTAAGAGAAGATACGATTAAACCGTTAAGAGAGGCAGTGGGTTAAATCAGAGTAGACCCTTTTAGTTTGCCAAAATCTAGATATGGTAATAGAATCGGTATATATAAACAGGTAAGCATGCTACAATTCTAAAGCAGTTATCCCCTAATATCTACAAGGTCTATATCAGCTCAGTAATATTTTCACCTTAAGGGCTGGTAATCTGCGTGGCGTTCTCACTTAGGAGAGTAGGGAAGATAATCTGTTAGGATTAGTTAAAAAGACTAGTTACTAGGTCTCTAGTTGCTTTGACTCCCAAGACTAACAATTTTCAAATAGAATGTATACTCGCAATAGCGGCGGCGAGACCATTGGCCGTATTAGAACAGAATCCTCTAGAGGTTAACTTATTCTTTAAGACCTAAAGAGATTAAGATTAACTTATCCATATTATGGACGATGGTTAAGGAACGAACTGGATTTTATAAAGTTAGTTGCTATACTATATTGGCATTATAAAAGCTAATAAGAGAGCCGTAAGTGTGTAATATTTTCTAAATAAGAAGATATCTAACTATTAATAGATTCCCGTTATCAGAATACCTTGTTTAAGTTTAACAGAATGTTAAAGCACCATAATACGTTATGAATAAGCCTCATACGGATCTTAGCTTAATTGTGGCTATTAAGGATGCTTCCTTATTTAAGAATATTCACATTCTTAAAGACTGGCCAGATATAACTACTATAGGGCTTAAAGCCACTGCGCTAAAACAAGTTCTTATAAAGCGTCTTATAATAATCCAAGGACCTCTAGGCACTAGAAAAACATGGCTTTAAAGGCGTTGCTTAGCAATATAACAATAGGAGATCCCCCTGTTATTGTTATATGTTATACAAACCATGCGCTAGACCAGTTATCTAGGCATATTGCTTAAAGTAACCGTCTTAATACTATCGCTTATACGAATAGACGATATTACACTGCATTAGGCGCTAGGGCTATAGGGGTAGAAAGAAGAGGAAGTATTAGGGCTCCCTCTTTTTATATCTTATATTTTATTTTTTTATATTGTCTTATATTGTCCTGCTATTGTCCTGGCATTATATTATATTGTCCTATATTGTCCTGGCATTGTTCTATTATTATATTATATTGTCCTGGCATTGTCCTGGCATTATATTATATTATCCTATCATTGTCCTGGCATTGTTCTAGTATTATATTATATTGTCCTGTCATTGTCTTACCATTGTGTTATATTGTTTTGTTATTATCTTATATTATCCTGTTATTGTTTTATATTGTTCTATTATTGTCTTATATTGTCCTGCTATTATCTCAGTACTGCTATATACTTTTTGCCATTTACTAAAATTGTGGTTGTAGGTATTTATCAGCCAGGATCCGGGCAGTAACTCTTAGTAGTAATTTTACTACCTAAATCTCTTACCAAGTTTCGTTCTGCCAGTGTAAAATCAGTAGCTTAGAGCTTGTTTTTAGTGTTATAGATCTAGATTTTAGAGCCGTAGATTAATTAATTGGCGTAGAGCCGTTGTATTATAGTAAAGCTATATCTGAGCAATTATATCGTAATCCTTGGCATAGTGTTGCACGTAAAAATATTTAATCGTGAGATTTAGAAAGGTGTTCATATTTTAATTAAATTTATAAGACTATAACTAAGGGCCTTTACGGCGCAGTGGTATAGTAAGTTCTACAATTGCCTTAATTTGGGGTTGCTCGGTCACTGTAGGAAAGTTATAATACTTGGCGTAGTGTTGAACTTGAGGTGCCTTTGCTACCGCAGTGGCAGACACCCCAAATTTCTAACAACCAAGATTTTGGATTAAGGCTTAGTTAAATCTAAAATTGAGTTAATTATTCTGTAAGGCTCCAGATAAGGCTTAGAATTTAACTTTACACAATATATAGTTAATTTTGGTAAGCGATTAAATAAACACCTCTCCTATTAGGCCTCTATTACTTAGAAGTTGTGCCTTATAGCTATAGAGCCAATTCCGCCGTCTACCTCTATAGCCACGATTGAACTAAGATCCGTATAAGGCTTATTTATAACGTATTATAGTGCTTTGATATTCTATTAGACCTAAACAAGGTGTTCCAATAATAGAAATCTATTAATAGTTAGATACCTTTCTATTTAGAAAATATTACACACTTACGGTTCTCTTATCAGCTTTTATAATACCAATATAGTGTGGCGACTGGCTTCGTTGTGCCTTACTATATTAGTATGCTAAGTACAGACCCTATATAGAAGGAGTACTATCGCGATCACAAAAGTTAGAATAAGGGCGTCATAAAATATGTGCAGCTGCGATTGCAGCAGCGTCGCGATTAGGGTGGGCAGAGACGCTATATTATAAGGAGTTGTTAATTAGGCGCGTATACAAAGCTTTAGATTTAATTTGGAGTTTAAAGGAGCTTTGAGCTCCTAAAGTCGCAACTAAACGTTCCCTATAGGGATCTATCCCTAAGGATCTAGTTTAATTATAAGGTTTAGGAAGGGGTTATAATTTAGTTAAATCTATAAGATTATATTCTAAAGTCCTTATGGCGTAGTGGTATGGTATATTCTACCCTTTACCATTTAGAGCTAGCCTAACGTAATTAAAACTTGACGTAGAAGAGCCAACATGCTAAGTATATAGTGCTAAGATTTCGTCAAATGTATGACTTTAGGCGTTGCAAGACACGTATAAAAATATAAGCTTAATTTAGAGCCTTGCTAACGCTTAATTTAATAGAAAATAACCTTCTTTTTTAATATTTTTAATACGTGACAAGTAAGAATTAAACCTACTACCCCTAGGAGTCGCACTCGCGATATCTAATTGCCCGATCTAGCTAGGAGGCTTGGCGGCGATGCAATAGGGCTCGATAACATAATAAGGCTTAACGGCGATGCAATAAGACTTGACGACGTAATAAGGCTTAGTAACGTAATAAGACTTAACAACGCAATGAGACTCAACAACGCAATAAGGCTTAGCAATATAATGAGACTTAACAATGTAATGAGGCTCGGCGACGTAATAAGACTTAATGGCGATGTAATAAGACTTAACAATGCAATAAGGCTCGGCGACGTGATAAGGCTTAATAGCGATGTAATGAGACTTAACAATGCAATAAGTCTTAATGACGTAATAGGGCTCAGGGCTGGGCAATAAGGGGAAGACTTAAGGTTGCTTAGTTACTCTAATGCCTAATAGCAAAATCCAACGGTATAGTACTGCTATTGATGTGTTCTAATACGGATAGGCTATATAAAGGTTTCGTCTGTGATATATCTAATATATCCCAAAAGTCTGCCTTTCACTTGTCTTTAAGGTTAAATTTCTGGCCTATAATAAATTAAATGTTGTAGTCTGTAGGAACATAATGAATAACGGTATATTTTACCCTATCGTTCTTAGAACTGTTAGACATAAAGTAGTAGGTGGTCTATTAACCTGTGTCTATTAGTGCCAGCTAATTAAGTGCGCTTAAAATGTACCAATATCAATAATAGCTCTTTTATTTTGCAGCATAACGGGCTTAATAGCAATGGGGTTTTGGTCCTTATTATTAAGCACATTTGTCTGACGGAGCTAGGTTTGTCAATTATTCTAGTACAGCATTATATTATGGGTTAATTCAATATCTTGCACCTATTGGAAAAAGGCAGGAGGCAGATCAAATGGAATAATTAGGGTACGCTTTTCTTCGCCGTTAGGGATTTCGTATATACGCTGCAACTGTGTAATTGGCAGACGAAAGCGGTAGTTATAAACATTAGTTTGTCTATTCTGATGCTGTCTTGCTTCTTATAACAATTCGAGATGCAAAGGGAGTTAGATGTTAATTTCCCTATATAGTAGATTTAGGATAAACCAAATAGGCCTAGTATAAGCTATTATATAGTCCTTATTCGCATTATAGATGTCTTATTATATATAAAGCCGGAATCCAAAGAGTCCGTATAGAGGATAGTACGTTTAGGATACCTAATCTGTGGAGAGTGACGCTTTTTAGGAAAGTGGATTTAGCAAACTCTTTTGGTTATAGGAGGATCCTCTTATATACTAATTAGGCTTTTGGAATAATAAAGATGGCATATATACACAGTCTGTTAGTAGAGAGGATACACCTTAACAGGAATTGTTAATATATATTAGAAACAAGAGTTGGTAGGGTTATAGGCTGGATTACTTAATAGGTGTCGCGGTAGTTAGTAGCTAGAGTAATATTAATCTGGACCAAATTTAAACTTTCTAAGGTTTAGTTACACGGTGGTTAATATTAAGATAATATATTATAAAATATTAAACAGTTGTATATTGTCTATATATATATATATTATGCTAAGACATATTCTTATTATAGGTGATCGCTGCTCTAACTGCACCAGCTATGCTATTTCTATTATATTATCATCAGCCTGCTAAGTAGGTTGAGCTTTAAATACCTTATGGAACTTGTTAATCATTATCCTTTTAGTTATTATACGCCTTGCTAATATAACCATATCAATCGGGTTCTACTTATCCGTACTATATATTGTTAACGCAGTGACTACTAGCGCTAGCTGTCTAGATCTAGCAGCTTAGCCAAATACTTGCACCTCTATATCTACTATTGTTGCCAGTTTAAGTAGATAGACTCTATATATAGAGACTAAATTTAGACCCTCTCCTCCAACCCTTTAGTTAATAATAAGAAACTAGACTATGTTATTCTGGTAAGGACCGCCTATTAGAATATAAAACGCTTTATAGATATCCTCTTAGTCTTTTAGGGATATCCTAGACTCCATCTAGTAAATAGTTAAATATTTAGACTGGCCAAGCCTTTTATAGAAATACTATATTATATTATTAGTAATAGTTTACCACCAGTCTAATAGCTAACTTATAAGGCGTAATAGCGTATATACCACTGGTTTATAACTGCTAAACAGTAGTCTCTTATTAGGATTCCTTTTAAGTACTTTATTAATATATTTTATAATTCCCTTTAGTTTCCCAGAGTTAGTAATCGTGCTCTAATTCTTCTAAAGCGGATTCTTGTCTGAAGGTTTATTCTATTTTTCGCTGCGAAACTCATTAACTGTCTACCTTAGCTTTGTTCCAACTTTTTTCTTATCCTTCCACTATATATCCTGCCACTTATCTCCTATCTTAGCCAGGCCTGGAAAGATGGCAAAAAATTTTAATAAGCGACCGGCTCCCTCCAGAAATTAATCTATATTGAAGATAGGTTCTTCTCCTTTTCTTCCTTTAGCTTTCCAGTGTCCAAAAGCTTTATTTAGCTGTTTGAAAGCTTCTAGGGATACTCCACGCCAGAGCTTCTTGATGTACGGCTTGAATATTAAATCGTTTGTTACATAGCAGTCTTAGTAAACGACTAGTAGTAGCTTATTAATTACCCTTTTATTAAACTATCGGTCTTCCCCCATTCTATATATAATTAAGATCTTTGCAATTAAAGAGGAGTATTTCTTAAAGCCTATAATAACCTTGTTTGGAAGAGAAGAGTAATTAGCTGCTCTTAGCTTTTTATATTTAATTAATGCTTTAATATTGCAACCATTAATTAATTTTGTATTTGGGCGATCCGCCTAATTAGGGGCCCTGAAAATTTCCAAGGCAGGAATTAGACTTATAAAACCTTCGCTAGTTAGTATACCGGAAGTAAACACTACTAAAGGTCAAGAGGTGTAGTAGGCTATTTTACTATTACCGTCCTTATAAGACAGGCCCAGGCGTTAGAAGCGAGGAAATACTGCTTAATTATTATATACTTATTTGGCCATTTTTATTAGATAACCTGTCTCTAACCTATCTATATAGAACTTGTTAGCAAGAATCCTACTAATAATATAATAAGGACTACCGTCTCTATAGAGATTAAAAATAGTCTTATGCTATTCCTAAGCGGTCCAGGTTGTTGCCCAAGTTTATAACGTTGTAATTATAAGATACGAAGCCGATCTTAGGTCTATTTTCCACCAGACCTTTTTGCCTTCTCCTTTACATTTTATAGGTTTAAGAATGTCTTTATCTTTAACTGTAAAATTATACTTCTTTATGCTGGACCTAATAAAAGCTAAATGGCGTACGCGAACTTGTAGTTTGCCTCTAGGAATACAATTATTTAGTTCTAAGGTTTTAAACTATAATTCGATGTCTTTAACCGCTTAGGGCAGTAGATTCTGTCTAGTAATGTATATAGTTGGTCCTACTGGCCGGTAAAGGAATTTTCTGGTGATACTTCCCTTAATATAATAGCACTATGGCATGCTATCTATTTGACTCAGGTATTGGGCGTTAGGGGGCTGCGGGTATTCGTCTATGCTAGGGGCAAGGTAGAGACTTTTATCTCTACTTTCTTGATTTTCCCAATTAAGCCAGTTAAGGTTGATCTTGGTTATTAACACGCTGGTGTACTAGATTAAGAGCATTTGAAGTATTTTACCTAAACCTATTATATCCGCGAGAAAGGTCCTACCTAGGGCTGCATAATTGTAAAGAGTATGGGTAACACCAAGCAGCTAATATGTCTATATAGCTTTACCCTTTTTTATGCCGTATAAGTGGAAGGTTGCGTCTTAAAGAGTATTATAAATAGTTAATGGAAACGAGAGGAACTGTAGCGCCTTTACCTATAATACTGGGTTGATATGTGCTTTTTACATATCCTTTAGGTGATTAACTTCCTAATTGACCTTCTTAATTCTATCCTTGTGCTTATCTTCTGGTTCCTTATTAGTCGAAATAGGGTTAATTAAGACGTTAAAGTGGCGGCGCTCCTATATGTGGTTAAGATTAATTTCCCTAATATAAATTAGGTTAGGGTTATTATTTATATCCTTAAACAATATATTAATAAACATTTTGTGATTAGACTTTGGCCATTTATTATACTATTCTTTTATCTTATCCTATGGCATTATCTTAAATGTTTGCACTTTATCTAGATCTACGCCTTTTAAGAGCTCTAATTTATCTAGTAGGGGCTAGTCTTTACTACCACGGGTCTAGCTACAAGCAGTTTTGATTATAGCCGGCTATATAGCTAATAATGCACCAGTAGGCATAGGTGGCGGTGACTTTAGGGTTAACGTGGGCTTTGGATTTAACTGCTTAGATATAGGTGGCATAGACTCTAGAATTAACTACTTATAACTACTTTGACTTAGGGTAGGTATGCTTATTCTTCTCCTAGTTGGCACCGGTTATGCAATATTAGGGTTAGAGTTAGACTTGGAATTACTCTTATTAAATCTTATACCTGTAAACGTATGTTAGACAACTCTATATAATATTATATAATCTTATATAAGTTGTAAAGTCTCTTACGCTTTATAATCTAATTGGGATTTTTAACTCTAATTATAATTATATTAAGTCCAGCCTTCTTTGCAGAAAGCACCGTAAATGCTAGGTTTATATAGTTGAGAATTAGTGTACTAGTAGTTAGATCTACTATGGCCCAGCCATCCCTATATTTATCCGCTAAGAAGTTTATACTTATCGCGGCCTGCAGCTTATTATATCCACAGTGATATATATTAACTTTCTCTAGAGAATCAGATAATAGATGCTTATGCTTAGTTTTTAATGCAAATCCGTATAGAATGGGGGCCCTATTTAATGGCGTTTTATCTAGGTAACTGTATACAGCAAAGCTCATTTCATAGAATAGTGTAGGTGTGGTATTTAGCTATTATGGGACTTTGATAGACAGACTACCAAGCACCTAGGCAGCCTTAGAGGTTGCCCTTAATCTAGATAAGTTGATAGACTGCTCTCTGGAAGATAAGGCGCTATGCTTTGGAATAACATTAGCTATTATAACCTCTACGCCTCTATGTCTGTTAGTCGTTATGTGTCGCTATATAGACTTTTTGGCGGTAATAGTGAAAGCTTTAAACTTTAATAGTAGATCGGATCTCTTAAATACGTGCCTATACTTGGTATTGAGAAGGTTAAAGACTATACGCTTAACTCCATTTTGTATAGGCCTGGACGCTAGCAACCTACCGCTAGATACTTTGTTAATTTCGCTAGCACAGTATTAAAGGATCTCTTTATATATTTTTTCGTTAATCGCGAGTCCTTACTACAGCTTTAGACCACTTATTTGCGATAAGTTCTTATTAGTTGTAGTAGTTAAGTACTAACTAGAGTCTAGGTATAGCGCCGCTATTATAGTTAAGGTCCCTATATATTTATAAGCAGGTGAAAGCTTTATGCAGAATAGTATGGAGTGACTTACAAAGACAGTGAAGTGGATAATATATTAGACAATTAGAAATAATCTAATAAGATAATCCTAACAGTTATAATAAGAAGGTGTGCCAATGGTGTTAATTTAAGACAATAGCGGATTCTAACGAGAGCGATATAAGAGTAATATAAGAAATAGAACAGAATGCAAGTCTTAATGCGAGAAATAGGATAAGATGTAAGCTTTAATGTAGGCAGTAGAACAAAATACAAGACTTAGAGTAAGAAACAGAACGAAAGGTACATGGCGAGATAAGATGCAAGATTTGCGCTACTAACCAAGTGAATAAAATTGCAAGATGTAAATAGCAAGGCATATAAAAACAAGTGTAATCTGTAGTAGAAGCCTTAGAACGTTAGTTGTTGTATGCATTATATAGGAAGCTAAAGAGTTATAGATAGGGTAATAGATGTCCTAATAGGTATACTTAAGCAACTAGACTAGATATATGATAATAAAAGAGCTAATAATTCTATTCTTCGTGTTATAACTGGTTAGTGAAGTAGCTCTAGAGAGGTAGGGGAATAAGTTTAGGACAATTTAAGACATTAAAAAATGTCCAAGATTGTATAAAAAAGTAAAATATAATATAGTATTTTATTCTATAAGTGCAAGGTAAGGTGAAATACATAATAGAGAGAGGCGGGGGGATGATCTAAGACATTATAAAAGGTCCAAGATTGTACAAAAAAAAGTGAAATACAATATGGTATTTTATCCCACAAGTGCAAGATAAGGTAAAGTGCATAGTAGAGAGAGATAGGGGATAATCTAAGACATTATAGAAAGTCTAAGATTGTATAAAACAAAGTAAAATATAATATGGTATTTTATCCCACAAATATAACATAAGGCTTTAGGATACCCTTTCACCTAAAGTACAACCCATTTTTGAGCTATATCACTAACAAAGCAACTTTTTTTTGGGTAAGCTGTTATATTTACTATATAGGCAACCTAAAACTAGTATCCTAGATCCCACTTATGGCTACTACGCTTTATATTAAAGATATTTGCTGAACTTATTTATATATAGGTCCCGTAGTCCAAATTGCATGTCAAGCCATCTATAATATAGCTATTGTCACTCTAGCCCTGTAACACCGTACTCTTATTTACGCGCCTTTTTCTTCTATTTCCTGCTATTGTTCACTTAATCTTTTAAACTTCTATAGCCGCCTAAACCGACACCATAGCCTCTTTGTCTTTAAAAATATAGCTATGTTAAGCTTACCTTAGCCTTAATTTCTCCAAACACATACTGCCTAGAAATGTATCCCGCCTTATATAACTACTATAAGCTCTACCTACAATATGGTATCTGGTGCCCTAGCGCGGAGTAGGCTCTCTCGAAAGCCGTATTATAATGCCTTCTAGAGACTAGATACCTAAAGCTTCTTTAGCCGCTGTAAATAAGGGAGATGCCAATACGCAGATCAACGGTGGTATACTAGGTGGAGATGGCCCTAATCTTCGCGAGCTAGGGTAGGATATTAAGGTCAAGCTAGCCGATCTATAGGCTAACCTAAATAACCTATTCTTTTCTGGCAAATCATTCGAAGAGCTCTAACTGTATTTTAGCTCTCCGCACCCTAGTAGTATATAGGCTTGTACTGACATGTCTATTTAACAGGAAACTGGAGATATTAAAAGGAATTCTAAAAATAAACTTTTAAAAGCCGTTAAAGATAAGCAGTTAGCCTACAAGACACGGGCTTTCTATTTAGTTACTTTATAGGCTTTAAATTATCTATATTATTGCCGATACCTATTATCCGGCCTAGCCCTTTGGCGTTACCCTAATAACGAATATAAGACTTCCAGGCGGCAGCTTAAGTTGGATATTAGTTAGAACTCTACATACCTAAGACCAGATATTGTGGTTCCAAGTACTAACCCATTTAGTTATCTCAACTCGACTAGCACTACCCTTAATCTTCCCTTTTTTTTTTACTACGGCTTATATAAAAACAACGGAATCTATAGGTCTAGATAGCTAATATCATCAGGCTCTGTAATATTGGTAGTAAATAATATCTTCGCCATAGCTGTGGTCCTGTTGCCATTGCCTAAAAATACTATATATTGTTGTTTAGACGGATAAAGGTTTTTTAGGTACTATTAAGTCTTTATTTTACAGTGTCTAGTTCCGCTGCTTTGGACTCTTTAAGTCCTTAAACTCGGTATCAAGCTTAGTGTTAAGCTAGTTACACTTGCGCTTTAGCATATAGTTTGGCTACCTTGGACTCTTTTAAGTCCTTAAACTTGGTGTTAAGCTGGTTATACTTACGCTTTAGCATCCATTCTAGCTACCTTGGACTCTTTTAAGTCCTTAAACTTGGTGTCAGGCTAGTTATACTTATGCTTTAGCGTAACTATAACTAGCGAGAAAATAAAAGGTATACTCTTAGCAGCTATAAAGCCAAGCCACTTATATAGATCAAATACCGGCAATTAACCGTTAGTACTATAATACGCACTCTTTATGCCTGGAAACAATACCACATTGTTTAATATACAATTAGCGACAATGCAGCGGAGCTATCTATGGTATTCTTATACCCCTAAGAGTTACGGCGGCCTTTACTAACACCTATAGTGCTGTAAAAGGCGGCTGCCTAGCCACTAATACGTCTACAAAAAAGCATGCAAAGAGAGATATAACACTCGCATATTTATTGCGGCCCAACTGCTTATAATTCGCAATCAATTCTACCACTCTTACTGGTTAGATAACGCGCAATCGCAACCAGATGGTATAAACACGGATACCAATAAGTACGCTCCAGTGGCGGTAGAATATAAGCAGAATGCCTATCTAGTGCCTCTATACGGTATACCACATTAGAAAAGCGTCATATTATCATTATTATCACTTAGAGTAGAGATATTTAAAGCAACTAAGAATATAAAGGCGGGTGAACCAATTTTATATAAGACCGATAATAATGTATAGTAAATTAGCTAGACAATTTTAGATATTACTATATTATAACATAATAATAGCTAAAGTATACTATACAATCCTTTTCGTTTGGAGTTTAATTACGCCTTTTCAATATGGCTGCACTGTATTCGCTGCACAAAGGGAGACGTTGACGCACTGCTTAAAGACACCCACCTTAGCCCACTTTATAGCCTGCTTAGTGTAAGGGCGCGAAGAGGCTTTGGGGAAGATTTGAAGGAACAATATAAATTCTATCTAAATCTAAGGGTATATAGCTCTTGAAGAGAACAAGACGTTGCGTAAAGAAGAGAAAGGAATAACCAGAGAATCTTGTAATTAAATAGTCAGGGGTCTTAGTTGATACGTGCGCACGTGCGCACGCGGACGGACTTTGGTAGAATTTAATTAATCTGGCAGAACTTGGTAGAAGTTAATTAAGGCGTCAAGTTTATCTGTTAAGTGTTTTACCGAGACATTTCTACTGTAACTAGGCTAGTCCTGTTACAGTACCCCCCCTTTTAACCGAAGGTTTAAAATAATTTAATTTAGTTAAGAGTTTATAATTTTTTTTTATTGCGTGTTGTATTTTCGCGTCGGGTGGTGGTCTTGGCAAGGCAGATCTGACTAATTAAACAACTTTAACCGCCAGTTAAAGTTCCTTAATATCTTACATGTTACGTGATCGCGTTATAAACGTTATAACTTATTTTAAGTTCTTTTTAAATTCGAGTTTTGTGTATTTGTGTTAGGTAGCAGTTGTTTGCCTTTATATCGTGTCCATCTAGCCAAAGTAGGCCGTAAAGGATGGTCCTTATGGAATTCTTTTACTAAGGAAGGCGCGTCGGCCTTAATCTAATTATAGGTTTCCTAGGTTCGTGTTTTATATCCTTCCCACTTAATAAGAAGTTTAAATTGTTTAAATCGTTTTTTCTATCGCATATTATTAATTAAGTTAATAAAGTAAGAACCGTTACCGTTGTTAACAATTATAGGAGGTGGCGGCGGCACTTTATAAGTTAAAGGTTTACCTTTTAAAGGTTATAGCAAGCTTATGTAAAACATTAGGTGTATTTTTATCTTAGTTAGCAGTTTAAGCTTATAGGCATACGGGCTTAGTTTCTTTTTAATTTAGTATAGGCCCGTAAACTTCCAATTAAGTTTCTTTAAGGGCTGTTAAGTCTTTATATTTTATGTATTTAGGTAAGCTATATTACCTTCTTTAAAGTCCTACGCGGGAGCTTGTCCTTTGTTTATATGCTATTCCTATACTGTTTAAGCATACGTTAATTTACTTTATAGTAGTTTTATTAACTGCTTTATTTAATTAGCGAAGTTATACGCATTAATTAACTGAATCTGTTTAATCGTGGGTTCTGTTGTATTAATTTTAGGTTGTGGTTTAAATCTAAGTTAAGGGTCTTGTCCGTAGGTTGCGTAGAACGGCGTTATACCTATTAATTTGTTTATTATATTGTTCGCAGTAAACTTAGCTAAAGGTAGCTATTTTTCCTAGTTGTCTTGCAGGTAGGAGCAGTATATTTATAGGTATTGTTCTATAATCGCGTTCGCAATTTTGGTTTGACCGTCTATCTCTAGATAAAATATAGTTAAGAGTTATGTTTATATACTTAATTGTTTATATAGAGCTTGCCAGAAGTCTGAAACGAACTAGCTTTTATAGTTAGATATTATTAAGTTAGGGAGTCTATATAGCTTAAAGACGTGTTTAATAAAACATTTAGCTACTAAGATAATATTAATTAAGTCTATAGGAATTATATATCGCATTTTTGTAAGGCGGTTAACTACTACTATAATATTCGTAAATCCGTTGCTGCTAGGTAAATCTACCACAAAGTTAATTAAGATATTATGCCATCTTTGCATTAGAATTAATAATGGTTGGAGTACTCCTTATTTCTTTATATAAGAAGTCTTTCCACGAACACACGTTCTGTATGCTTAAATGTATTTTCGCATATAGTCGTGCATTATAGGCCAGTAATATGCTTGTTAGACTATCTTGTATATTTTCGCACGGCCAGGATGTCCCACTATAGGAGAGTTGTGTACGAATTTAAGTATCTTAAATCGCAAAGGTTTAGAATTCGGGACTACTATATTCTGTTAATAGTATAGTTAATTGTTACGAATTTCGCATTTAGCGAGTGTAATATCTTTATGCTATTATTTTCCTGTTTAAATTACTTCTATTATATCTGCTATCTATATGTCGTTCTTATATTTGTATTCTATTAGCTTATTAATTTCTATTTCCTATTTATTAATTTCTGATTTGTTTCTATTAAGTTCTATATTTAAGAATATAGGACGTAGTTTCTTAAAACGTTTAGGGGGTAATAGGATCCGTAATTAATTTGTAATCCGTTTATCTAAAGTGTTTATAGGTAGGTCTTATAATTGTTATATTAATACGTTAGGCTTCTAATTAAGTTTACCTAGTTAGTATGTAATCTTAAAGTTAAATTATAAGAGGTATTCGGCCTAATGAATTTGGCGTTGCGTTAATTGCTTTATAGTTATAAAATACTGCAGGTTCTTATGGTCCGTTAATACGCGTATTGGGAACAACGATCCTTTAAGTTCTGGATACCATTGTTTGAAGCATCTAATAATTGTAAGTAGTTCCTTATTGTATATCTTATAGTTTAATTCGGTAGGGGCGAGCTTTTGGGAGAGAAAGGCTACTAGACGCAGCTTACCGTTCTTATTATACTGCGATAATACTCCCCCTAGGGCATAATCAGACGAGTCTGTTTTAATGACATATTTAAGGTTAGGGTCAAAGTGAGCGAGAATTAGGGTGGTTATAAAGTGTTGTTTTAAATTATTAAAAGCTTATTTGTATCTAGTAGTCTATTTAAATTTTATATTCTTTCTTGTTAAGTTTACTAACGGTTAGGCAATTTTCGAGAAGTGGTTAATAAATTAATAGTAGAAATTTGCAAATCCTAGAAATCCTTAAATGTCTTATATGTTACTAGGGCTTCCCTAGTTTATAATAGCAGCGACCTTCTTAGGGTCCATTTTAATTCCGTTATGGGATATAATTAGGCCTAGGTATATAACTTTAGACGTATAGGACTTGTATTTCTTAATATTGCATTGTAAACCCGCATCTCGCAAACGTTTAAGGACCATTTAGATGTGTTTTTAATGCTTAGAAAGCGAAGACGAGTAGATTAAGATATTATTAATATATACGGTAATAAATATATTAAGGAATTTACGAAGCGTATTGTTAATATATTACTAAAACGTACTAGGACCATTCTTTATACTAAATAGCATTATTAGGTATTTAAAGAGTCCCCATTGTATATAAAAGGCTATGTATATTACGGACGCTTTAAGTATAATGTTACGACTACTTGGAGAAGAGTCGGCGGAAGCTAGTTGGTTAATATAGGCATAGTCTAGAATGGATCCAGTAGAACTATGTGACAAGGAATAGTAACCAAGGTCACGTAGTATTGAACGCGTTAACTGCGTTAAATAAGAGGGACGTTACGTTTAACATAGACAACACGTACCTCACGTATAAGAGAGGATTTCTTAGGAGTATGGTTATGTATTTAAAGGACCTCAGTCCCTACCATAGATAGTTCTCTCCTTGTAGTAAATCTTAGAATATAATTGGAGTTAATCTATTAGGCAACCACTCCACTAGTTATTATTACGTTATTAATTTGTTCTTACCTATATACCTAGCCTAATAATAGAACCTACTGTAGTTCCTACTATAAGGTTCTGTTATACATTTACTACTAAGGTTACGGTATTAAATAAGGTTAAACAATATGCCACCAAGAGCAGCACTAGTCACAACGATATTAACGGCAGCCACAACCTTAGGGCCAGGTGATACTAGTATAGATAAGGGGGATTCTTAAGTGGTTACGCGAGGTCAGTTATAGGAAATGGTTAATCACTTATAAGATAATAATAGGATACTTAAAGAACGCATTAATGGAATTAGAGTAGTAAAGATCAAGCTACCCTCAATTAAATGATTCTTAGGAGAGAAGTTAAAGCTTAAGGGATTTCTTACGCAAATATACTTTAAGGTAGTATAGGAAGGAGCGAAGTTAGCAATATTGTTAGATTAAGTAGCCTATGCAGGATTGTTCCTAACGGGGAGGGCACTTAAGTAGTTTAAGCCGTATCTTACGGAAATACAGGCTAATGGCATAACAACTACTAACCAAAACGTATGGTATATATTTGCTAGTTAGAATGGGTTTATAGAACAACTAACGCAGATATTTAGAGACCTGGAAGCCACAACCATAGCGAAACAAAAGCTTTAGAACTTAGTATAACGCACTTTAGCAATTAAGTATACAATATAGTTTTAAACACTAGCCACGTAGGTTAAGTGGAATGATAGGGCGCTTATGGCATAGTATAAATAGGGACTTAAGGCTAAAGTCCAGGACGTAATTATCCTAATAGAAGATGCGGATACTCTAAGAGAATTAATAGATTAGTTAATAAAGATTAATAACAGAATCTATTAAAGGGAACAAGCTAAGAGAGGGCAAGATAGAGTTCTATAGTTATATAAGGCGTAGAGTACGCAACAACAGACATAGAGTTAAAAACTATAGAATGGCGCAGAGCTAATAGACCTAAGTAGTACCAAAGAAACCTAAAGGTGGGAAAAGAAACTATAGAAACCTAGAGGTTAAGGATTAAGTAATTAAAGGACCTAGAAGCAGAGGCCAAACCAGGGATTTTAGTAGCAGAAGATGTTTAGGCGGACTCCATAGCAAGAAAGATAGTTTAAAGATGGGGCTTGTATAAATTGCGGAAAATAGGGTTATTTCGCCAGAGACTATAGAGGTGGTTAGAGTAACTATATGGTAAAGGGAACTAGGCTAGCAGACGGCACGTACATATAGAGGGATAATAGTGCACTATAAGGAATAAAAGAGTGTTTAATTAACAGTTTTGCGTATTGTTATAACAACGCATGCCAAATTTATAAGGATGCTAAGTATGGCGCAAGCTATTAGCTATAGGAGCTATTGTTATTTAAGTTTAAAGGAACCAACAAACTAGCTTATAGATTAGATATTAAAGACAATGAATTTAATAAAGGTGAAGCATTTACTAATAATAAGGTAATAAAGGTAGCTTACTAGGAGTATGTAAACCTTAAAGAAGTTAAAATAGAAGTAGAGACTAAGACCATTACAGAATAAGGTTTAGTAACGGGTATTATAACACTATTGGATACGATTTCCATCGCTTTACGAGATAATAGGAGTAACGTTTAGAAGAAACTAAGTAAGTAGACGACTACTAGTGCTAGCTCATTACTTAATAAAGGCAAAAGGCCACAGGCTTAAGAATTTTAAGAAGAGATAAAAGAAGCTTAAGATTTTTAAGACAAGATGAGATATACCTAAGGACCCATAACGGATGAAAACCGATGGGAAAGGGCAGTAACTTAGTTTAGTAACAAACGAATGAGTATAGGATGTAAGTTCAAGAACTATAAGTTTGGAGAACGAATAAGAACGTCAATAATCCTAGGTAAATATAGTGTTTAGCCTAAAGATCAAACAGTTAATACTAGGATTAAAAAGTAAGACAACTATAAAGATTTAGCTATAAGACGTAGAAAACAAGAAACTATAAATAAGTTTAGGACAAAAATTATTATATAGCAAGAGTAAAAGCTAGACAAGAGATTAGCTATGCCAGGTTATATAAGGGACAGAGCACCTATATAAAGAGTTATTAGTAGGCCAAGTACAGGGATACTTAGGGTAAAATAGTTAGATAAACTGGAATAAGAAGAGGATCTAGGTATTCCAACTAGGTTTAAAGAAAGACATACCAAAGGATGTCATAATATAGCGATAATAAGGTACTTTCTAATAGATAAACCATACACACTAAACCAGTTGTATGGAAAGTGGTATAGGCAACGATATAATAATAAATAGGCAGATTTTTATATGTGGCTAGACAAAAAAGTTGTCCAAGACTAACCCATTATGGAAAAACGTATAAGTTATATCAAAGGAGCATTAATTATAACGTTAAGGAACCTAGAAGAAGGATCTAGGGACTAGAGAAGTGAGCGACAAATCTTAATACCTATAGCGGAAATACTAGTAGTCAGGTTAACTAGGTATAGGTTTAAACTTAAGAACGAAAATAAACTAAGAGTTAACCTAAAACATATAGCGCATTATACACTATTATGGATAGCTTATGTGGATAATATATGCAATATATATAGAGCACCAAAAGATAAGAACTGGAAGTACCTAGTAAGGATATATTAGGCACTAGAAGAAAAGCGGTTTAGGAACGCTAAGTATATATATAGTTGGCACCTAGTAGAAGTACAAGGTTAAGAAGACTTAATACTTTAACTAGGAAGATTCCTTACAGAAGAATGCCTAGATAGATAATAGTAGTGGGAGTGCCCAGAGAATACTTATTTATGGTATATAGAGGAAAAGAAATAAACTAAGTATTGGCTAAAGTTAGACTAAGTATAGGCAGGATCTAGCAGCTAATAGTTAGGAAAAGGGGAGGCGTATAGAACTAGAGGGAACTAGTGTTAGAGCCTTAGACCCTTAAAGGAATTTAAGGTTAATACCTAAATTTAAGAGCTAAGTGGCAAGATTAGCAGTTTAAAGTGTTAGTAGATAGTGGAGTAACTAGGAACCATATATTACCAAAGGCAGTGGAAAGAATAGGGTTACTATATAGACAGAAGAAATACCCATATCTACTTATAATAATTTTAGGAGATTAGATAGCCTATAGAGGAGATATTATTAATCTTAAAACAGAACCTATTTAGATAACTATTAAGGGGAGACTAGTTAGAGTATCTTTTAATATCCTACTATTAGGACAGGACGAGGCAATACTAGGAATGCCTTAGTTACAGGAGTACAATCTAAAGATTAATTGGGTTATAGGTTAGGTTAATATTAAGGATATATAACAGCGCAAAGTGCAACAGTAAACCAAGTTGGTATAGTACCAAGTTGGAGTAATATATAAAAAGACTAAGTGAGGCTTAAGTTATATACCAAAGAGATACCATAAGTATGGTAAAAAGTTATAGTCACCAAAAAGTAAAAAGCTGTTAGAGTATATAGTATGGGACTATAAGATAGAGTTAGAAGAGGGAATAAGTCCAAAGTTCTTTCCAATCTATAAGCTTACTAAAACAGAGTTAGTAGCACTTAAGGAGTTTATTTAGGAGAACTTATGTAAGGGATATATTAGACTGTTATAGTTATTAGTAGAATATCTAGTACTGTTTATTCTAAAGAAAAATGGAAAACTTAGGATGTGTATAGACTATAGATAGTTAAACAGTATTACTAGAAAGGATAGGTATCCTTTACCCTTAATTAATGAAATCCAAAACAGGATAGGCAACGTAAAGATCTTTATAAAGATAGACCTAAGGTAGGCGTACTATTAGATTAGGATTAAGGAAGGCGACAAATAAAAGGCAGCCTTTAGGTTAAAGGAAGGACTATATAAGCTATTAGTTATACAGTTTGGGCTTATAAATGTACTAGTAATATTCCAGAAGCGAATTAATAGTGTGTTAGGAGAACACCTAGATAAATTTGTTATAGCATACCTTAACAACATTATTATCTACTTAGAGAGTAAGGAAGAGTACGGAGAACACGTTAAATGGGTCTTAAAGAGATTATAAGAAGAACAGATGCCAGTAGCAATTAAGAAATGTGAGTTCTTTACTAGGAAGACTAATTTTGTTGGATTTATTATTAAACTAGGCCAACTTAGTATAGATCTAAAGAAGATTAAGGCCATAGTAAATTGGTAGGAACTAGAGAATGTTACGCAGTTAAGATCGTTCCTAGGGTTTTGCAATTATTATAGAAGGTTTATAGCGCAATAGTTATAGGATGTTAAGCCATTTATATAGTTAACGAAGAAAGAAGAACTATGGGCATAGGGAAAGGAATAATAAGAACTATTTAAGAGAATTAAAGAGTTGTTTATCTAGGAGCCAGTTCTTAAGATCTATTAACTAGGTCTAGAGATGGTTATAGAAATAAATATATTAGACTTTGTACTAGGGGCGTGCTTTCTATAGAAATATTAAGATAGATAGCATCTAGTGGCATACTATAGTTAAAAGATGACACCACTAGAGTTAAACTATGACATCTACAACAAGGAGTTGTTAGGTATAATTACAGCATTTAAGAAATAGAGAGCATTCTTACAAGGCACAGAGAAACTATTTATAGTTAAAATGGACTATAAGAACCTTATAGGATTCCTAATAACAAAGGAACTCAACTAAAGATAGGTTAGATAGGCGGAAATGCTTATAGAATACTATTTCAAAATTTAGTATACTAAGGGTATAGATAATGCACGGGCAGACGCTCTAAGCAGAAAGGCTAAACTATAAAGTAATAAAAGGCTATTGGGAGCTTTATTGTAAAAGGATTAAGACGGATTAATTAGGTATAATTATCTAAAGATTATAGTAACTAAGGAAAGTCAGATCTATAAATTACTAGAAAGTAATTAGACATAGAAGATCTAAGAAGCATAGGTAGAGGATCTAGACTTAGAGCAATATAAGAATAGAGAAGCAATATATATGCCTAAGTCTATCGCAGAAGAATTTATTAGGGAATTCTATAAGGGAATAACATAAGGACACAACGGAGCTATAGGCTTAGTGTTAAGACTTTAAAAGGAGTATATTATTTAAGGAATCTAGGGACTAGTAAGATAGGTTATAAAGGAATATCTAGATTGCCAAAGGAATAAACTAATAAGGTATAAGCCGTATGGAGGGCTATAACCTATTAAGACACTAGGAAGACTATGGGAAGTTATATTATAGGACTTTATTGTTAAGTTACTAAAGTTAAGAGATCCTATTACAGGACAAGATTATAACGTAATTTTAGTAATAGTGGACAAGCTAATAAAGTGGGGATACTTTATAGTATGCACTAAAGAAATATCAGTAGAAGATATCGCTAGAATCTATATAAAAGAAGTGTTTATAAGATATGGAGCACTAGATAAAATTATATTAGACAAAGATCTAAGATTTATAGTAGTATTTTAGGAAGTGTTTCTAGCAGAATAAGGGGTTCGCGCAGTAATATCTACAGCATATTATCCGCAGATGGATGGATAAACAGAAAGACTAAACTAGACACTAGAGTAGTATCTAAGGTACTATATTAATCACGTATAGAACAATTGGGTATTGCTATTACCAGTTATATAGTTTGTATACAATGCAATACTATAAGAAGGAATGGGGATATTACTATTTAAGGCGAATTACAGATATGAGCTAAGAACATTATTATCGCCATATTAAGCAAAAAAGACGAGTAGTATAGCTAAGTAAAGAATGGAGACGTTAATAAATCTTTATATAGACCTTAAAGAAACAGCTAAACTAGTACAAGAACGAATAAAAAGGTACTATAATACTAAGAGATCTAAGGGACCAGATCTTAAGGAGGGAGATAAAGTGTAGCTACTATATAAAAATTTCAAGAGTTAACGACTAAGTAAGAAATTAGACTATATTAGACTAGGACCTTTTAAAGTCAAGTAAAGAATTTTATTGGTTATATATAAGTTGAACCTACTAGCCAAAATGAAAATCTACCCTATATAACACGTTGTAATGCTAGAGCTAGCACACGGGAATATTAAGCCACCAGTCTATAAGGTAGACATATATAGAGGATAAAAGAAAGACAAATAGCAAGTTTTAAAGATTATTAATTATAAAGATGTAGATAACGAAACGTGGTATAAAGTAAAGTAGATAGGCTATAGTAAGACTACCTAGGAACTACTAGGCAATTTAAGGAACGCTATAGGAAAGGTATAGGAGTATTAGAAGAAAGTAGGTTAGGTAATATTAATAAGGAAGGATTACTGAAAAATAAGTCACCTAAGGGGGACCTAAGAGGAGCAATTGCTGAGTTACTTGGAGTTGTTTTCCTTATAGGAGGAGAGCTAATCCTTTTGTTACCTAACTTGTTAAGACCTTGTTGAACGAGTTTCCACTCCTTAAAACGGACCTTCTTATGGACACGTTTAAGACGTTAAAGACGAGCATAAGCTAAACATTAAGCTTTAAAAACGCGTGCGGACTCTTTTAAGGTATATTAAACCTTAAGTAGCGCAGAGGCCAGCTTACTATTAAGCTTCGTAGTGGCAGATTAAACACGAGACCCTATAATAAGTTACTTAGGGAACTTAAAGACTATTAAGAGTTATAGGACGCGCACACTTAGCGTTAAAGATAGAGTAAACATTGCAGGACGATTAAATGTTTACTTTAGTATACTTAGAGCAAGAGGAGGGTTGTTAGGACAAAGGACTTGCTAGCATAACACACACTAACCCCTCTTTAGCGCAACAAGAGCAAGGAATTGCCATTACTTCACCAAGCGATAGTATGGAGGAAACTATACAAAGGCAACACTTAACCCAGAAAAGAGAAGAAGAAGCTTTAGGTATAATAAGTACAGATATTAACTAGAATAATTAAATAGACATCACACCTCTAGTAGACGACTTGGAGATATTAGAAATCTTTAAGGATAAAGATAAAGAGGAGGGAGATAGTATTACGGACGCTTTAAGTATAATGTTATAACTACTTAGAGAAGAGTCGGCGGAAGCTAGTTGGTTAATATAGGTATAGTTTAGGATAGATCCGGTAGAACTATATAATAAGGAATAGTAACTAAGGTCATATAGTGTTAAACGCGTTAACTGCGTTAAATAAGAGGGATGTTATGTTTAATATAGATAACACGTACCTTATATACAAGAGAGGATTTCTTAGGAGTACGGTTGTGTATTTAAAGGACCTCAGTCCCTACCATAGATAGTTCTCTCCTTGTAGTGAATCTTAGAATACAATTGGAGTTAATCTGTTAGGCAACTACTCCACCAGTTATTATTACGTTGTTGATTTGTTCTTACCTACATACTTAGCCTAATAATAGAACCCACCGTAGTTCCTGCTATAAGGTTCCGTTACAGTGTACTTCTTGTCTCCTTCTTAGACGCGAATTCGATTAAAGGCAGCGACTATATCAAGCTTTATAAAATATCGTGCCTTTGCTAGGCGGTTAAGCGTCTCTTAGATTAAGGGGATTAGATATTAGTTTTAAATTATAATTGTATTTAGAGCTTAATAATTAATATAGAATCTCAAGCCTCCTCCTGGCTTTTTAATAAATAGTATGGGTAAGGCGAATAGAGATTAACTAGGGCGAATAAATCCTTTTTTTAGATGCTTATTAAGGTATTGTCGCATTATAAGTAGTTCTTCCCGTGATATACCGTATAGCGGTCCGAACTTTGGTGTTATATTAGGTTTAAGTTCTATTTTAAAATCGTATATATCCTGATGTGGGGGTAGTTGGTCTGCGAATCTTTTCTTAAACTCGTTAATTAGATTGTGGTACTCTTTAGGTATAAGAGGTTAAGGGTTAATATATTGCTTTAGTTCTAGTGCTTTCTTAATATCTTCTATAGTTATAGCGAAGATTTCGTGGTCTCGTTTTCGTGCTAATAAAAGAAAAGGTGCGGCTTGTATTATACGAATTTTAAGAGGTTTTGGCGTAACGTCTTCGCATTCTTTACTACTATTGGTAGTTATAGCCGTATTGTTTTAGTTCGGGGTCTGTGGTAGGGGCAGTTTATATTATATCGAATTTAAATAATCTTGTGCATATTTATAGGGTTGGTGGTGTTTTAAGCAATAACTTCGGCAGTAGGTTGTGTGGAATTTTAGTATTTCTTTAACCTAGCTAATTAAAGGGTTATGTTGTTTTAGCTATCTATGTCTAAGTATTATCTTATATTGCTTTAGGGGTATTACGAATAAGAAAACGTATTTAAGGTATTTGCCTATCCGCATTTTCATAAGAGCGTAGTGCGTTAATTCGCTATATGTTAAGGGTTTGCTATTAAAGCCTTATAGGCCTTAGGGTTTATCGAGTTTCTTTAAATTTAGGTGTTAGGTTTTCGCGTAGTTTGTATTAATAAAGCCTATACTAGTAGCTCTGCTATCTATAAGAATTTGTACCTCCTTCTATTTTTTAAGTATTTGAATTTCGCCAAGTACATTAAGGGAGTTATGTTGTGTATTAGCGCTGGAAGAGCCTAGATACTTATACTCTTCCACTTCTTGTCCTAAGGCGCGACTTGGCCCTAGGATAATTCATTTTCCAAGTTAGCTAAGGGTAAGATGCTTTATAATAACTAGGTATAATTCATGGAATAAGTATAGGTTGAGGAGCGAGTACGGCTTAAAGAATAAGTGCGATTTAAGGAGTGGGTGCGATTTAAAGACCAGGAGGAACTACGGCGGACTTTTTTAAAAGTGTAAGTTCGGCAATTCCTTTAAATATGTCCTTTTTTACCACATCCAAAGCATTCTCTGTTTATGGCTTAAGTTCTTTGTTTGTTAGTTTCCAAGGGTGTATAAGATTAAGTGGTATTAAGGTCTATAGGGTTATATATAGGACTTTTTAGGTTTGGAGAGGGATCGCGTTTTGGGGTATATATTGGTTTCGTGGAGTTTTAAATGTAAGGCGTGGTTGGCTTTAGAGAACGAGTTTGTTTATTATATTAAAGGTCCTCGTTGATTCATTAACATATTATAGCGAATTTAGGTAGGTCTTTTGGCAGTTCCCTGCCTACTAACTAGGCTCTAATCTTATCTAAAATAGCTTATTAAAGAGCAGCAACTTTAGCGGCTTTATTCCAATCTAGTTCGCTAATAAGGCCTAAAAATTCTGAAAAGAAGCTGGTAAATTCTTGGTTCTATTATTGTAGGTTTTTAAGTTTAGTAACAGCTATGTGTTTACGGCTGGTGTTATTATATATTTGTTCTAGTAGGGAGACGAAGATTTTAAAACTAACAAAGGTGCTGTTATAGAAGAATGGATCTATAGTTTATGCAGTGTCCTTGCTTAAACGAGACATTCCATAGCTAATTTTGCTAGCTTTAGTGGGGTATTGGTTATAGTTTGTTAAGAGTTTAAGACGGAGCTTAATTATAAAGGGATATAGGTTATTTTAATTTCTATTAAACATTAGAGGATTAGGGAGCCTTTTGGATTTCATAATAGGTATTAAATTTGTTATAGATATGGGTTAAGTTACTATTACTAGTTTAAAGTTCGCGTTTAAGGGGCCAGGTTCGGATATAGTTATGTCAATTTTGTTTGTAGGTGGTGTTAGGGTCTCTAACATAAATATTTAGACGTTACGGAGTTCTTCGCAAAGTGCTTCCATTAATTGCTAATGCTGGGCTTCTAGCGCAGCCCACTGCTGAGCTAAGGCATCTATAAAGGACTATTGTATCATGGTTAACTGTTCCCTAACTAGGGATATAATACTTATAGTTATCGAAGAGGATTTGGGTTTATTTGCCATTTTAATAGTAGTTATTTTTTTTTTTAACGCAACATAATATAAGGGCGCGAAGAGGCTTCGGGGAAGATTTAAAGGAATAATATAAATTCTATCTAAATCTAAGGGTATATAGCTCTTGAAGAGAACAAGACGTTGCGTAAAAAAGAGAAAGGAATAACTAGAGAATCTTATAATTAAATAGTTAGGGGTCTTGGTTGATGCGTGCGCACGTGCGCACGCGGACGGACTTTGGTAGAATTTGATTGATCTGGCAGAACTTGGCAGAAGTCGATTAAGGCGTCAAGTTTATCTGTCGAGTGTTTTACCGAGACATTCCTACTGTAACTAGGCTAGTCCTGTTACACTTAGCTTCCAATCTGTAAATTAATAGGAAGAACTAATCACCGCTATTCTATTTGGTATATAAGACGAACAATGGCTCTAATTAGAGTGTAAGGTGGAATTAAACGTTAAAGGCTCTAAGTAGAGGGAATACTATATTCTTTACTAGGATGTTATAAATATAATTACCTTTCTAATTGGCCATTAACCCTTTAAAGATGCACTGGTATATACACTAAAGAGACTCTATAATGCCGAAAACCACCAAGTCTACAATGAGCTATATAGCGGTAACTAGTAGTAGGAGACACAAGGCAAGCTTCCTAGCGGTGCTATAGTAGTTCCTATACTTATAGCAGTTAATAAGACCCAGCTAATAATGCACTATAGCAATAAATTGGCCTGGCCCGTATATCTTACTATTGGTAATCTTAACCGACAAGTTCAGCGCCAATAGACATCCCCCACAAATATCCTTATCAGCTTTATACCAGTTATTAAAGAAAAGGATAACAACATAAAAAGTAAAGCATATTATAAGGCGATAAGAACTATACTTAAATATAAGTCCTGCTTTAGTATTCTAACGCTATATCCCATTAACTAAAATATAATAGCAATTAAGCATCTTGCAGAAAGCGGCGTAGACCTTTAATGTGCGGATAATTTTATGCAACGATATTATCTAATTATATATAGAATAATGGCAGACTATAAAGAACAAGTGCTGCTTATAGGTGTTAAAAGCCAACAGCACTGCACTATATGCTAGGTCCCCCCTCTAAAGCGTAAGAACTTGACTAAGAAACAATACCCGCTATACACCTATAAGGAGACAAGAAGATAGATTAAACGCTAGCAACTAGAGAACATTCTTCCATCCTTAAACAACTAGGTATACCCAGTAGAATATTTCATATGGCACCATTGCCTATTTAATATCCATAAGGGCATAATAGTAGATGTTCTATATCAGCTTCTAAAGGGTATTATTATGCGACTTATCAAATGGGTACGGAAACTGGTAGGCGATATTATCCAGCCAAAAAGAAAAAGAAGAGGGACGAAGATAACCATAACAAATATATCTACGGAGGCTCAGCTTGATTAGCGTTTTAGACAAGTCCCGGCTTTTATAGGGCTAAAACGGTTTAATAATCTATTATTTAGTAAAGTTACTCAATGGATAGGTAATAAACAAAAAGCCATAGTTCGTTAACTTGTCGCTGTGCTAGCCCCACTACTGTCGTCTAGGGAACTATATACTATGCATTTTATAAGAGCCATATGCGACTTTGTTATTATGGCTTAGTATTACACCCACAACAAGGAGACACTATGATATATGCACCACGCCCTATATCGAATTAATATGCTTAAAGGCGTGTTTCAAAGTTTCCGTCTAAAGGCAAAGGATTCTAATATGGGCCATTTTAATATACCAAAATTCTATGCCCTTGTACATTTTAAGGAAAATATCCGCCTATACGGATACATAGATGGGTACTGCACTAGCGCAAATAGCGAAGCTGGACACCGTTACATTATTAAGGCATTTTATGACTTAATAAATAAACGGGATTCGCTATCTTAAATCTACTCTCACAATTTAAGACGGGTAGCAGTACTAGTAATGGAAGACAAAATAGCTTTTATAAATAGTAATTCTATACCACAGTCTTCCTAGCGTCTAGAGGTGCAGGTTACTTAACTAATACAATATTTAGCAGTTGCAAAGCTTCGGTAGCCTTTAGAAGATATAGATAGGGCAATAGATCTTATCTAGAGGCGTCTTAGGTTAAAGACGTGGCTTTATATATCTTATATAGCAAACTGCTACGAAATCCCAGGGTTTCTAGACGGCATTGTAGTATTTATCTAAGAGTATAGGTAAAAGCTACAAGGCGAATATACCTAGAACTCCAATATGGACTAAAAAGAGAAGGACCCCTTATAGGTTAAGCGCCTACTTGTTAAAATACATCTATCTATCCACTGTTGGAAACAAGACGGAAAAAATGCAACCGACCTTAAGGGCCAAATTAGTAAGGTAGTACGTTGTATACTAAATTGGCAATGTTCTAACCAGTGGAGGCGTGATTACGTATGGGTCTAAGAGTATATAGATAACGGCGACCGTATTAGAAAAGGCCGCACGCCATTAAGTAGAAGACTTATAGGCCAGCTTTAGCTAATTGTTACTATTCTAGATATTAAAAGGTTAGATAAGTACGGTATATATATATAGTATACTGGAGCTATGGTAGAGCTGCTTTAGCTATTGAATTATGGACTGCCGCATCTAACACACGGCATGGTTAAAGTGAAAAGGTGGCCGCGCTCAAGCGTAAATACTAGGCAAGTACTTGGAGGTAGTCGCTTTTATTCAATGCCATCTATTCTATAAAGCGAGCATATTATTCCAGCCGCTACTTCTTGTCCAGATTTGTACTACGTTAATAATTATATTAATTGGGACCAATATAATACTTTGTACTTAGACAACTTTCTTAAAGAAGGAACTTGCATTGCGTTATTATATAGAAGCTAGGATAAATAGCAAAAGCAGCTAAGCTAGTATAGAACCTATATAAGACTATATGGGACTATATAAAATTATATAAGATTGTATAAGATTGTATAAAATTATATAAGATTGTATAAGATTGTATAAGATTATATAAGATTGTATAAAATTATTTTGATCCTAATATATATTATAAGCTAGCATACTATAGGCTAAGAAAATAGTAAAAATTCATTTACGCAATTGGCATACAACTTTAAAATAATATATTACATTACCTTAATTGCATGTCAAGGAATGTGCAGTTGGCTTTTAAAGTTATTAAGTTGGTTAACTGCGTGTCATTTAAATTTTAAGTTGGTTAATTGCATATTAAGGAATGTGTAGTTAGCTTTTAAAGTTGTTAAATAGGTTAACTGCGTGTTATTTAACTTTTAAATATATCAAGTTGGTCAATTGCGTATTAAGTTAGTTAAGTTGCATATCAAGTTGGTTAATTGCGTGTCAAGTTGGTCAATTGCGTGTCGAGTTGGTTAAATTGCATGTTAATTACGCGAAACGCGAAAAACAAAGTCTACTTAAATCTTATCCTGCGAATATTTTCCCGATGTTCCAGAGTAAATTCGCTACCAATATCCCGAAGATACAATTATGGTTATACTTAAGCCATTATATAGAATTGCAGAGGTAGGAACTTATTGGTGGGCTACCTATAGCAAGCACTATAAAGAGAAGCTTTTAATAACTACTTTTATATTTAACCCCTGCTTCCTTATTATAACTACAGGAACTCTATTTAGAATTGTTGGTATATAAACTAATAATACAATTATCTTAAGAGATGGCCAATTCTTAGCTCTTAAAGAAGATAAGCTAGTAAAGGCAAATCTTATAGCAAAGCTAAAGAAAAGACTTAACTTAATAACACTACTACTCTTTAATAGATGTATCCTCTCCCTAAATAAGGATTCTATTGCTTTATGCCAGAAAGGTTAAGGCAAGAAGATTAACATTATTAATATTAATTCTCTAAAGCAAGGATACGTGGAGCAACGCGCTTATAAAGCTTATATTGCTTCTATCTATTAACCTAAGGCTTCCTTTAATCTCTCTATTGCCGCTTAATACTAGGAACCAACTAAGGAGGACATCCTTGCCTTAAATAAACGTCTTTACTGGCAAATAAATCATCTTAATTGGGGACTACTCTATGTGCCTATTAACCTTCCTACCACTAAGCTCTTTATATTTGTTAATTGTGACGGGCTTGTATAAATGCTTCTGAACCAAAGCTTGTAGATTGCTACTATATAAGAATACTAAGCTAAGGAGAAGAAGAAGTCTGTTAGAGACTGGTAAGATATAAAGGGGTCGCTAAGGCGCTAGTAGTAAGCGAGTCAATGGCGATTTTCTATCCCGGGGATGGAAAATCCTGATTAGTTGGCAGGAGTTAGGGTCCACTAAGTATAGCAGGTAGCGTTGCCCTAGCACCGTTATATTACCCCCCCCTCCTAAAAAAGCCTGTCCTTAGGCGTTGTCTGAGCTCCTTATTATTATCTAAATTATTATAGTTATCCACCCCTTTTTCCTAGTATTTAATCCAGCTTTCTAATTGGCGTGGTGGTCTAGGGAGGTTAGGGTGGGCTAGGTGGAAGTCCTGTAGCTTATAGGGAGAGTACTTAAAATTAGATGCGGGGTACTATTCTGGATCTTTATTATAACCTACCTAGCTTATATGGTATTTTAGGGTACTGCGGTTTTTCTTAACTGCTAAGATCTCTTTAACTTCCTATTCCTTATCCTCTGCAATCTAAATTGGCGGTGGGGGGTTATTATACTATCTAAGCAACGGGTCGTCTGCGGCCTTCCGTAGTTAGTCTAGAGAGAAGATAGGGTGGATCTTTATTAACTCTAGTAGCTTAACCTTAAAAGAGTGCCCTACCTTCTTAGGGATCTTGTAGGGGCTAGCTATTTAGTAGTCTAGCTTATAACTCGGCCTCTAGGTCTTCTAGTTCTTTATTAACACCTATACCTTATCTCCTACGTAGAAGTCTACCTCGTGATAATATTGGTTTATATCGGCCTCTTTCTTCTCTTATGCTTTTTTTATAATTGCTTAGGCAGTCTCCTAGGCTCTATATATTCTCTTAGCGAATATCTGGGCCTCTTTATAGCTGAGGCGTTCGCGGGCCGTTATAGGTCCTATAGGTCTATCCTAATTAAAGGATGTTTGTGGCTTGTATCCATAGATTAACTTAAATAGCGACATTCCTATACTATTATAAGGGAGCGTAAGCTGTGCGTAGTCTATTATTGTCACGAAGTTCAAATAGATGAGTTCATTGATGAAATGGGTTGATTGATTGATCTTGACTTAATTGTTGATGATCTTGTATCGTGTCTTTTTGACCTTGATCTGACGTGTCTTTAGTGACGTGTCTTTGTGCACGTGACTCGTGCACGTGACCCACGCCTTTAGATAATACAGATTATCTAATATACCCCCTTAGCTTTAAGCTCTTTAAGGTCAAAGCTAGCCACCTTCTTGTGTCTGTTAATGAGTTAATTGAACCATAATCTTATCTGAATCCTTCCGTCTTGCTCTAATACTGTCCCTTAGGTCCTCTAGTTGCTTCTCTTTATCTAGCTACTCCTTGATATCTACCATCCCGATTATATTAATAAAGCTTTAAAACCTCTGCTTAGGCAGGGCCTTTATAAATCCATTAGCGATTATCTCCTTTATTGCTGTTTATTGAAATCGTACTTGTCTTATTGCGTATTCCTAACATAGCCAGTGTTAATAGATGTTAACGTGTCAGAGCTTCGTGATTAGCTTTGCCGTGTCTTCCGTAATTAGTTAGAGCGTTTGTGTATTATCGCATTTAATAATTAAGGGCTCGTTTAGGCGTAACGTCATTGCTTTAAACAGCCTGCTGATAAAGATAGCTTCCTTTACTATCTATAATAGGGCTAACAACTTGGCTTCTATACTTAACGTTATTACTATACCCTGCTTATTTGCTCTCCAGGCGATCGGCCCCCTAAATAGCTTTATAATATATCCTTATAAGCTCTTTCTGTTAACGGAGTTGTCCGTGAATAATATATCGCTGGCATAGATAAATAATTACGCTTTACCTCTACCGTCTCTTCTATTGTCTCGTCCTTTGTCGCGTATTCCTTTGTCTCTCCCTCTACTATTTGTTCCTTCCTTGTCTCCTCTATAGTAGATTGCTCTGCTCCTCGTGCCATATAGGTACTGGATTACTCTGTCTGCCGCTTAATAGTGCTCTTAGCTTGGGTTCTGATTGAACCTTACCAGCTATAATACTGCAAAAGCAATATCCGGACGCGTTGTAGTGGCTGTATAAAGTATTAAACCCATTTTTCTCTAATATAGCATCGTAGAAGCTGCTTCTCTTAGTAGGGATATAGGACGGACTAGTAGGTCTGTATTAGGGGATAGAAGTGTTGGACGGATCAATTGGTAATTAGTAGGGAGGAGTTCCGATTCTGTTATAGAAGTGTCTGGAAGACGCCCTCTAAGATTTATCTTATACTAGTTAGCTATCTTCTTAATATAGGCTTCCTAGGATAGCCATAGGAGCCTCTGGCTATAATTGCGTAGTACGTGGATTTCTAGGAACCATTTTAGCTCGCTAAGGATACTTATTTAGTATTTCTTGTATAGCTTCTTAATTGCTTCTTGAGCTTTCTTCTTATCTATCTTTTAGTAGCAGAAGACAATATTATTAACGTAGAAGAAGACGACTATTCCACCTTTTAGCATAATATACGGCTCCTAAGGTACCTCTTTAAAGCCCAATTCGTTTAACAAGCTTGTGAGATTCTTTTGCTATAACAGTAGTGATCGTTATAGTCCGTATAAGGCTTTTCTTAAGCGTAGTACTTTGTCTTTCTTTCCTTTATTAAACCCTGGCAGTAGCTTTATATAGACAACCTTGTCGAGATTACAATGGATAAACGCATTAACTATATCTATCTGTGTCATCTCTAGGTCGAATTTTGCGGTAATTGCCATAAGGGTTCGGAAGGTTGTACTAGCTAATATAGTAGCTCTTATAGGTAGGTCTCCTGGGGCCTGTTGATTTCCGTATACTACTAAATATGCCTTGTATTTCTAGAGAAATCCGTACTTATCTGTCTTGTAGACGAACACCTATATTAAGCTAAGAACCTACTGTCCCTTTATATGCTTCTTGTCTGTTTCTTAAAACGACCTTATTTAATAATAGGATTGGAGGTGGGCTTGTTGAGCTTCTTAGAACTAATCTTGAAGAGGATGCGTATTAAGGTCGCGGATTAACTGAGGTGGCGGAGGTAAGTTCTTCCTATATAATCTAACATCACGTATTCTGCCTAATTTTAGCTTGCTGTTGTTAAGTCAACTATTAAGGTTAAACTTCCTTCCTGCTAAGAAGGCGCCTTAATAGGCTGATGTAATCCTTTTAGTAACAAAGTCTTTAAACCTATTATTATAGGCTTCCTTAAATGAGTTTTTAACTAAGTCATTAGATACCCCCTAAGTGTTAAACGCATCTCCTGCTTAATAAGCGACGTTTTAATCAGTACCTTGTATACCTAACTTCATAGGATACTTGACGTGAAAGGTATATGGAGATTCTTCGTCTTCTTCTATTAGAGGTGGTGTATAGTATATATCTTTAAGAGCTCTTGCAAGCTTGAGATCTGCTAACTTATTAAAGGTTTAAACTGGCTTATTAACGTCGTTGTCGTCTTCCTCTTAAATTGACGGTTTAAATATTTTTTTATTGTCTTCCAGAAGGACCTTATTCTTGGTTAGGGTATTAGGGAGTTGAATCTTCTTAATTAGCGTGTCTAATTTAGTGTGTAGGTCCTTTAAGATGTCCATTTACTTATTATCAAAGAACGTCTTTTTATTGAAGATAACGTCCCTAGTAGAGATAATAATACCTTTATATAGGATCTAGATCCTGTAGATATTAGTAGAGTTATAGCTAATAAGGTAGCTGATATGGGCTCGCGGATCTAGCTTGCTTAGCCTTTTCTTTTTTAGCTGGGCATTTGACGTTATCGCGTACGCCCTACAGCCGTAGGCCCTTAGGTGCGCTAGTTGCGGCTTTCTTAACCCATTGGCTAGGTAGGTATGGAACCTCTTATATAGTAATTTCCATCTATTGCTTTCTCGTGGCGTTTAATCTTGAAGGTAGACTGTATAGTTAACGATCTCGTTCCATAGATTATGCGGTAGCTTAGCAGCAATTCTTATTACTTATATTCTCTTAATAATCACACCCCCTAAGCGTTTGGCGGTACCGTTCTAAGCTTAGGTATATAGCGCCAAAGGCTTAAATGTAATCCCTTAAGTCTATAGCCATTTAAGAGTTCTCTTTCTCCCTAGCTCGTTGTCTGATCTAATAGTATTAACTTTAAGGTTATACCTTAGATGAATCTATTAGATGAAATCTTTAAGCACTTATAGTGTCTCCTTCTCCTTGCTATGCGTCATTATAAAATACGGGAAGGTTTTTCCTAAGAAGGTGTTGTGGATGAATATAACTTATATAAATCCAGCATGCGCTTCCTTAAGGTCAGTCCAGTCAATATGGAGGTTAAGATAAGGTTTATTAATATTCTATTTTAAGAACCTTCTTGAGACCTAATACTTGATTTTGGCGAGACTGCAATATTAATATTCTATTGTCTTTAGGCCTTGTAGCTTAACTCCTAGGGTGTTAAGACCTAGATGGTAAAGGCTTATAGGTCCTGGATAACCTAGACGTAGATACTATAGATGCGCATTACCTTTTAAATCTGGACAAGCGTCTCTTGACAATACTCTGTGCTTCTGTTGGCGGCGTAGCAGTTGGCTTATATTAAACGCTAATAGACTTCCTGGTTGGATGTATTTAATAGTCTATTGTCCATAACATTCTTCTATTTAATATAGGATTGTGTCGTCCTTCCAAACTAGTAGATTATTGTCTTCTTTATTATCCTAGTAGAACCCTTATTTTTAAAGTAGATGGAACAACACTAGATTCGTATTAAAGTCTATATAAAAGGCAACGTCCTTAAGATGTAGGATTCCCTTGCTCTTGTCTGGTTTTGTGACCTGGATAGTGATATCGCTGTAACCTAGTATAGGCACTTCTGAGCTGCCGGCGATGATATATTTGTGTCTTAGAGCTTTCCTAAAATTATAAAAACAAGAGAGGTTATTAAAGATATAGAGAGTGGTTCCTAAGTTAAGAATGGTTAATAGCTTTAATGGATAGAGTTAACCGGTGTGATATAATTCTAGGAATATTGTATTGGCTTCTCCCTTAATCTTAACTATCTCCTATCGTTATTAAGCTTTATTAACCTTTGATTCCTTAAGCTTAAGTTATTCCACTTAGGCAGCTAGATCCTTGTCTTGCTCTACCTTTATAAGTACTCTTTTTATACGTGTACCTACGGCTTTGAATCCCTCAGGCCTTTTGCTCTTAAATAGATACCAATAGTTAGGAAGGGTATATCCCCTTATATTATATGCCAGGCATTTGAGGTTCTTCAACCTTTTAGAAGACGTCTCTTTAGTTAAATTTATACCTACCCTTTTTCGGCTGCAAGATAAGTTGTTCCCTTTTCCTTTTTAGACTTTAGCAGTAATAGAGATACCCTCTTTGGGCTTTCCTGTAAAGTCTACATTGAATGCACTCCCTCTCGCCGTTGTAGGTACGGCTTTAAAAAGGTTTTGGAATGCTTCTTGTAGCTCTATTACTACTTTACGGTATTCTAATAAGGGAGCCTTTTTGGTATTATTTGCCTGCTTTGTGTATAGAATAAAATAGGTTTCGCTTATAGGTTGTATTGCATTTATAAGGTCTATTAGCCAGATCCCATTGGTTATTTATAGAAGATTATGCTTCTCTGCTATCTTTATCGCATGCTCCCATTAGTTAAGCTACTGGGTAACCTTTATCTGCTTAAGCCCCTTAAGTGACTTTATATACTATAGCTGTACCTTCCTTATTATAAAGTTCTTTGAGGGCTTAGTGTCTTCTTTTAAACGAATCAGCTATTCTTTAACTGTAAGGGAAGGGTTAAGCAGTAGCTTCTTCTAAATTGATACTGTAGATGTAATCTAGGTGCGTATTTATTGCAGATACTCTTTCTGTTTTAGGAAGTACTTTATGTTCTAGTTATAGTATTGTCTACTATTCTCGTACGCTTTCTGTTGATTTATTAAGAGCTGTGCATATAAGGTTGCATTTTTATTGAAATCAGTAACTTCTAGATAGGCTGGTTCTTATAGTAGAGCTCGTTAAGGTGCTGCATTGTTTGGGTTAACGTGGGCCCAAATTCGTTTGTCCATAAGGGCTTATAGTTGCTATAGCTATTGTTCCCAGTCTTCTAGTTTATTGAGGATGATCGTGGTCGATAAACTCGACGTTGGTGGAGTTATTTTGACTAATAGGCAAAGGAGGAATTAAAATGGTATTTTGTCGTTAGGATTGTCCTTGTCGTCAGAATCGTCCTTGTCATCAGAGTTGTTCTGTGACGATTAATATGGAATCTTGTAGAATCTTGTAGAAGGTTTGTGTCAGAATCGTCCTATAACACTTGTGATAGGATTTCTGTCAGAGTCTGCGTCTTAATGATAAGATAGAATTTCTTTAAATAATTGAATAATAGCTGACTAGCTTCTTAAGTCGGCGGACCGGGCTTATAACTGTCACGAAGTTCAAATAGATGAGTTCATTAATGAAATGGGTTGATTGATTGATCTTGACTTGATCGTTGATGATCTTGTATTGTGTCTTTTTGACCTTGATCTGACGTGTCTTCAGTGACGTGTCTTCGTGCACGTGACTCGTGCACGTGACCCACGCCTTTAGATAATACAGATTATCTGACAATTATAGGTAGTAGTTCCAACTAGTTGTCCTAGTAGTAATTAATAAAGGGGCGAAGTTATTAGTTGAGGTACTGGTTTATAATCTTAGTTTAGCCATCAGTCTAAAGGTGGAATGCGGTAGAGAGCTTAATCTTAATCCTAAGGATGTGGTAGAATTTATCCTAGAAGTCCAATATAAATTAGGGTCTATAGTTAGAGATAATTAACTTAGGAGCGCTATGGATCTAGTAAATGTTGTTAATATATATACAGGCCATATCTTTTACGGTTATAGTCTTAAAGCAGGGGAAGAAAATGGCTTACTTACTTAGTTAGTTAACTACCACAAAGGCCATATTATAGCCATATTTGTCCTTTAGAAATGATTTAAAGTCCATTATAATATGCTGCTAAGGGCGTTTGGGAACTGGCAGTGGTTATAACTATCTAGGGGTTTAATCTTTGGGGGTATCTACCCATTTACAAGCATAACAATTCCTAATAAACTGTTTTATATCGGATAGGAGTCCTTACTAGTAGTAGCGAGGCGCTAGTAGTTAGTGGGTCTTATTTTAACTAGGGTGCGCCATAGAGACTTAACAGTAGGCTTTACGGATTAGCTCCGTTTATAGGTTATTAACGTCTAGAACTATAAGCCGTTCTTAATATAAGAGTAGTCCGTCTTCCATTTCTAAATTAGGGTTGCCTTCCGTAGCTTGGTCACGGAGGGCTTTTAGGGATTTAGCTATGCGGTTCGCGATTAAAATACGGTTAATTAGTCCTATTAGTTTATCTAGGATCTCTCCTTCTATAGGCGCCAGCTTATTCTGTTTAGAGTTTAGTTCCTTAAGGATATATAGGTCGAGCTATTTGGGACAGAGGAGGGTATATGTCTGGTACTAAGCCTTTAGCTTATTCTGTGGTTCCACGTCCTATTCTCTCTAGGTAAGGGCATTAGCTTTAGAATTTTGCCTACTAGGGCGGTATATAATTGTAAAGAAGAATTAAGAGAGTATTTTAGCCCACCTGGCCTGTCGACCAGTAAGCTGCTTTATTGTCATAAAATACTTAAGGGCTTTATAATTAGTATAGATTTTAATCTAAGAGTCTATACTTCTAAGCTCTACGCGCTACTGAGATAATAATTATATAATAGCTAGCATTTCCTTATTATATACCTTATAGTTACACTTAGCTGGGGCTATTATCTTTAAGAAAAACGCTATAGGGTACCACTTGCTATCTAGGTGTAACTGTAAAAGAACTCCTACTACTACTTTATCAGAGGCGTCCGTTTCTAGTATTAATTTAAGGTCTGGGTTATAGTGATAGAGAATTAGGGAGGAGGTAAGTCGGTCCTTTAACTCCTTAAAAGCTTTTATATAATTATTATTAAAAACAAAAGGCGTGTTATTCTTTGTTAGTCATATAAAAGGCTTAGCTATAACCCTATAGTTATGGATAAACCAATAGTAGAAGTTACAGAAGCCTAGAAAGGACTAGATGCCTTTTATAGTATAAAGGGGTTTCCAGTTACATATTGCCTTAACCTTTTTAGGGTTAACTTTAATTCCTTCTGTACTAACGATAAACCTAAGGTACTTTGTTTGTTTTACTCCGAATTCGCATTTCTTAATATTAACTTATAGGCCTATATTCCACAGCCTCTCTAGGACCTTTTTAACGTAAACTTGGTGCTTAAGTTTATTATCTAAGTATATAAGAATGTTGTCTAGGTATGCCGTACAGAATTCGTTAAGGTAGTCGAAAAGAACATTATTTATGTACCGTTGGTACGTGGCTAGCCCATTTATTAGTCCAAAAGGAAGAACTTTGCATTTATAAGAACTATAGTGGGTGCGGAACGTTATTAGATCCTCTAATATAGGGTCCATCCTAATTTAGTAGAAAGCTTAGCGGATATTAAGCTTAGTAAAGATTTTGGCTTGGCTTAGACATATAAGGGTCTTATTAATTAGGGGGAGAGGGTAATAATCTTTTTAAGTAATAGCGTTTAGTTTCTAATAGTTAATGCAGAAGCAGAGGCCTTTATTAGGTTTCTTTATAAAGAGAATAGGGGAAGTAAAAGGGGCCTAACTTGGCTTAATAAACCCCTTATAGAGGTTATCAATTAAGTATTGCTTGGTTGCTTTTAGTTCCTCTATAGTTTGCTAGTAAAGGGGGCTGTAGCCTAGAGAGTTATCAGCCTCTAGTTAAATTTTATAATTATAGGTTTAGTAGGGGGGCAGTATATCTAAGGCTACTTTTAAAAACGCGTCTTTATGGTCTAAGAGGTATATAGGGAAGAGGCGCTTAACTAACTCCTTATTAGTTTCCTTTACTGGCCCTTCTTTCTTCTTATTGATAATCTAGTTAATTTTATATAAGCTGGTTATAAAGACCTCGTTGTCCTTCTAATATATATTAAAGTGGAAACCTATAGCGCTAATTACCGCGATATCTACTATAGGGGGGTTATATAGTAGTAGGGGTGTCCGCGGCCTTAAGGGCTTTTAGTATATTGGCGTTGTCTTTACTCCTTTTAGCTCTTATTATATCTTCCAAAGGTTATCCTTTAAGTCCTATTAGTATATCCTCTTCCCCATTAGCCGGATCTTCGCAATTTGGAAGTTGTCTATATTACTATCCGTTCCACTTCCGTAAGTAGAGTCCTCCTTAACTGCAGTCCTTTAGGGGAGTATCCTTATTAGTACAGATTTCTTATTGGCCTCGCAATAGGTATCTTCTTAAGCGAAAGCTAGGTCGCGGTCCCTAACATCCTACTAGTAGATAGTATTGGCCTTCGCGGCTAATATCTTATAGTCGGTACGGATCTCTCTAATAAAGAAGGGTAACTTTAGTCTACTCTCTAGCCAGACAAACTGTCTTTATTAAACATTTAGCCAAATATTAAAGTAGGATATTTATTTTTGGCTAAGGATTATATTATAGGACCCTAGGTCTAGGATATAAAAGAGGATGCCAAACTAGCGTCGTCTATTAATAGCAATATATAGCTTTAAGACATAGGTAACCGGCTTACTGGCTTAGCTATTATAGCCTTTTACTTAAACAGGCTTCTCTAGTTGGGTAGCATTTACATTTAAAAACTTAGCAACGTTATTCACATAAGCAGTGTTTATAAAGGCAAAGCTATTTACTCCAGTATTAATAAGAGTAGTTGTATTAACTCCATATCTATTTTAAGATACTATACATAGAACCATAAAGTATTTTCTACCTATTAGCTAACTTAGATCAATCTCTTTAAGATTAATAGGATACCCTAGGGGGGAGTCTTTCCTTAGGGTTCTTCTTTTTCTAACTTATTAGGCGTTTCTTCTTCCTCTATCTTCTTAATATTACCCGTATTCTTTAGCTCTAGGTAAGACGTAGTAAAGTAACTATCCTTTCCACAATTAAAGCACGTAACCGTGGTAGGGTTAATTAGGGTGTTGCAACAAGCATTAGTTAAAGGTATAGTATATAGCGGGTTAGGCAAGGTTCGCTAATAGGCAGTTATAACCGCTTTTGGTATAAGGGCGGTTGTGGTTTATCTTCCAACGCTAGCTCCTGTTAGTGTAGCGGATAGGTTGCGGTCGCTATAGGACCTCTTTAGTTAATTAGAACGAGTATTAATTCGTTTTAGTTCTAAATCCAGCAACAAACATTAGGCTGCAAGTCTTTAGTAAGTTGGTAGGTTATCTAAGGCTACTACAATCTTCTCTTATAGTTGGACCGTTAGTTTGTTGTATAGGTCCAAACAATAGTTCTTAGGGGGGACCTAGCCTTCGCCTACTAGGTATAAAAATTAAGTCTAGAACTTAGTAAAGGATTAGTTTAATTTTATTATTAGGCGATTATAGTTATAACAGGTATCCCGTACTTTATTTAGATTGACATAGATAGTAGCTAGGTGCTGTATTATCTTATTAACAGATATAAACCAAATAGGTAACTTGTCCTTAAACTTGGCCTAAAGGTATTACTAGGCGTCCCCAATGGTTTAACCAAAGAGGTAGAGCATTTTAGCTTCTTTAGAGGGGAAATGGTTGTAGTTAATATAAAGCTTTCCTCGCACCTAGATTCTCTAGTTCTTAAAGGTTAGATCTACGCCGTTTAATAATAGTGGGGGGTTAGGGAGCTTAACGGACTTTAATTGCTTTATTATTATATCTATACTCTCTGGTGTATTGCATTTGGTAGAGCGAATGGGTTAACTAAGGCTTCATAAAGGGGAGGCTGGGCTATTTTATAAGGTAGCAAGGCTTTCTAGGATCTCCTTTAGAGTCTCTTATATGCTTTAGGCTTAAAGATAATTAACCTTCTAATTGGCTGCAAGGGCACGAATCTACTTATATACACCTATAATGTTGTTATTATCTTTAATTTCTAATCCTAACTGGACCTCATGTTTCTCTCAGGTAGAGGCAGGTCTTTTAGATAAGCTTGCTTTAGGTGCCATCATCAGCTTTCTAAGGTTTATTAGAATTATATAATTCAGTTTCAATTCTGGGGTTCTTTTATAGGTGCAGGTTAAGTACAGTCTGGCCTATAAAGTGGGATATTGTTAGGGCCTTCTCAGGTGTAGTAGTATGGGTTTTTTAATGTCTAAGTATAATGCGTTAACGCGTCGTTGTAAATAAAAGTCTTTTTGGGGTAAGATATTATTAAGGCCTTCCCAGGCAATGTAGGGAGAGCTTAGTATAATATAATGGGCTTATATAAATGCTTCTAAACCGAAGCTTATAGATTGCTACTATACAAGAATACTAAGCTAAGGAGAAGAAGAAGTCTGTTAAAGACTGGCAAGATATAAAGGGGTCGCCAAGGCGCTAGCAGTAAGCGAGCCAATGGCGATTTTCCATCCTGGGGATGGAAAATCCTAATTGGTTGGCAGGAGTCAGGGTCCACTGAGTATAGTAGGTGGCGTTGCCCCAGCACCATCACATTAATAGATCGTTTATAAATAATAAAGATTTTAGCTCCTAGCTAGGATATAAGATTATCATTATAAACAAATCTACTAGAGAGAATAACTTTATAATCCACGGCAACCTTATCTATTAGAGCTTAACTAAGAGTAAGCGCGTTACTTAAAGCGTTCTAGTGTTAGAGATATATAGAATGGTTAGCGGAGTTGATATAGCAATTGCAATTGGAACTACCCTTAAGATAATTATAGATCGGCTTAAACTCCCTGCTATTCCTATAATTGTGTGCACCGACTTATACTCCCTCTATAAGTGTTTAGTTAAGCTTGGTACCATAAAGGAGAAGCGTTTTATAATTAATATTATAGCACTTTAGCAATCCTATAAGCGTTAAGAACTCTTTAAGATCTAGTGGATTAATAGCTAAGACAACCTAGTAGATGTAATAACAAAGGCAAACCCAAACAAGGCACTAGAGACGTTTGTTAATATAAATACTCTACGTATATAAGTTAAAGGTTAGGTTAAAAGGGAGTAGGAGATATAGCAATTCAAAAGCAGCCAATTAGGATTTTCCATGCCCGGCATGGAAAATCGCTATTGGCTCGCTTATAACTAGCGCCTTAGCGGCCCTAACACGATGTCCACCCACAACTCTAAGTAAGAAAGCACCACATGCTAAGAGGCAAATTTTAGGACAGCGAGACTTATATTATAATGGCAATAGTAAGTAAGGAGGATTAATATTTGTTACGCTAGTTAAGCAGTATTTATATATAGATGGCAACCACAAAAGAAGAGTTGCTAGTGTCGGGAATTAGGCAAGCGGTCGTCACGTAACGCCGCGACACTAGCGTGGCGAGGAGTCTTAGGCTCCTCGCCCTTCCTCATTCTAATTAAGAAGCAATATTAACCAACATCACTATAACCTACTCGAGTAGTCGTTATTGGTGAGTCACCCTGTGTGACCAACAATAATTGTATAATAGCTAGTATTTTCTTATTATGCACCTTATAGTTATATTTAGCTAGGGCTATTGTCTTTAAGAAGAATATAATAGGGTACTACTTGCTATCTAGGTGTAGCTGTAAGAGAATACCTGCTACTACTCTATTAGACGCGTCTATTTCTAGCATTAATTCTAGGTCTAGGTTATAGTAATAGAGAATTAGGGAGGAGATAAGTTAGTTCTTTAACTGCTTAAAGGCTTTTATATAGCTATTGTTAAAAATAAAAGGCGTGTTGTTCTTAGTTAGTTATATAAGAGGCTTAGCCATAACCCTATAATTATAGATAAACTAATAGTAGAAATTATAAAAGCCAATAAAGGATTGGATGCCTTTTATAGTATAAGGGGGTTTCTAGTTATATATTGCCTCTACCTTCTTAAGATTAACTTTAATTTCTTCTATGCTAATAATAAACCTAAGGTACTTTGTTTATTTTACTCTAAATTTATATTTCTTAATGTTGACTTATAGGCCTACATTCCGCAGTCTCTCTAGAACCTTTTTAACGTGGACTTAGTGCTTAAATTTATTGTCTAAGTATATAAAAATGTTGTCTAGGTACGCCGTGCAGAATTTATTAAGGTAGTTAAAAAGAATATTATTTATATACCGTTGGTACGTAGCTAGCCCATTTATTAGTCTAAAAGGGAGAACTTTATACTTATAAGAACCGTAGTAGGTATAAAATATTGTTAGATCCTCTAATATAGGGTTTATCTTAATTTAGTGGAAAGCTTGGCGGACATTAAGCTTAGTAAAGATTTTGGCTTAGCTTAGATATATAAGGGTCTTGTTAATTAGGGGGAGTGGGTAATAATCTTTCTAAGTAATGGCGTTTAGTTTTTAATAGTTAATATAGAAGCGGAGGCCTTTATTAGGTTTCTTTATAAATAAAGGTCGCCACTAATCGCACACCCCCTAAATGATATTCGTACACCCCCCAATTGATATTCATACACCCCCTCCTTATTAAGTTTAGCTCCTTCCTTGTCAGGTTAGCATATTACATACATTCGCATCTGCATTGTGAAAATTAAATTATTAAAATGCAACTTTTATAACTGTAACACCTTAATTAAGTCTTAATTTCAACTATAGTACAACTAGTAGAGTTTAAATTAAATTTGGAATGCACTAAAGGACCCGTTAGTAAAGTCCTTATAAAAGGGTAAAGCTCCTAGGCCTCTAAAAGCCTGTTAAATATTGCCTCCGACACTTAATAAGGCACCCGCAGTAGTATTAACAGTATCTTAACTTCCACCACTACTTTTACCACCTATAGCATTACCCATCTACTCTTGAGTTAATTAATTAGATTAAGCGGTGACTTATAAGGCGCCGCGCGAACTAATTTAGGTGCTGCTACCTCCACTTAATATCTGCGAACTGCCTTTACGGGCACGCCTGTGCCCACGCCTACGTCCACGCCTACACCTAGGGGTAGTATAGCCAGAATTTCGTTTAAATGCTAAAAGCTCTTAACGAGTAGAGTTATTGATGTAATTGGTAGAGCTAGCTGTAGAGCCAGCTGGCTAACCACAACAACGTTCTATAACTGCAGGCTCTTGAATACAAAGTAGAGGGTTAATAGGTGGACCAGGAGGAGGATCTAATTAGGGGCGATTAAACCACTAGTGTTCATTAATTTCAGTAAGCTAGATCTTAAGCTCTAAGGTAGAGCTTCAGTAAAGCTGCTAGTAGAGAGTATAACAGTATAGGAGGCCGTATACCGCAGTCCACGCGCTGCTATAGATTGGCTGGTAATTAGTAGACTTTGTAAGCTTTAATTGGGTCTTAAGGTGGCGGAGGCACTAAGGTGTTACTTTGTATAGTATATCGTTGAACTCTAGCTCGCGAATGTTATGCGGTGGGCGATCTCTCTGCCTTACCAGTGTTATTGTATGGTGGTTTACCTTATTCTTAATAAGGTTCTTAATGCCCCTAACTATATTAAATAAGTCGCCAGTAGATACCTAAAGGAAGCGTTTTAATTTAGTATAGGCGCCCTTAAGTCGTGATGTAACACTAGGAGAAGTTAGACGTGTATAAATACCACACATAGCACAACTTTTAATTTACTGATTTCTAAAGTGCATATAAAGGTTAGTATAGCAAGTTACAAATAACCTCTGATATGGCCACCACTTATCACATAAGTAGTTAGTAAGCCGCTCTTAATCGCGGTAGTCCTCTATAAGCTTATCCCAAGTAGTAGTAAACTTCTCTAAAGACTTTTAGCTGTAGCAATTGGTCCAACGCTTTATAAAGTTATCACAGTGCTCCTATACCTCCTCCTTTTCCTTATCTAATTGGTCTGGCCTTATAACCTAATTATCCTATACATGTATAAGGACGTTCTTGGCAACATACTATAGGTAGAGGAGTTAAGGGACTGAAGGGAAGTATATGCGTAGAGCGTTCTTAAGAGCCAGTTCCTTATTGGTAATTATAACCTTTAGAGTAATATTGTATTGGCAGTAGAGAAGATAGATCTGCTAAATTATGAAGTTGTAATTAGCTTCTATTTTACCTGGTAGGAAACAATAAGCAAGCTTAAAGTTCTGCCCCAAATTACTAACTCCTACTATGTGTAAGAACGGCATCTTAAATCTATTCGTTTTATAAGTGCAATTAAGTAGTAGAACATTAGGATTCTTCTAAAAGAACTTAAGAGACTCTGGGTAAGCGAAGAACAAGTATTTAACACAATTATAATTGTCTTCTTTATGCGCGAAGTAGTATTTTAATTCTAGATCGCCGTCGTCACCGTACTCACCAAGTGCTTTGAGCAACGCTTGTATAGATAATAGCCCACTAAGTAGTTTCATCTTATTTGCTTGCTGTTCGTTGTAGATATCCTAGAGGGTAATTATAATGTCCTTTTTTAGTAGATTTATAAGTATTTTACCTGGCGCAATACTGCTGGCTGTTATATTAGCAATCGTTTGGTTTGTCTTATTAGTATGCTACTAGTAATGCGGGAGAGCTCTAGGGTAGGTAATGGCTTTGTGATTATAATCTGGATTCTATACTTCTACTTGCCACCTAATTATTATACGGGTAAGTGTAAGTTTAAAGGGACAGCCAGTCATATAAGAGCCGGCGTGGCGTGTTCTGGAGGCCTTAGTGTAGTTATGGCCTTTGGCGTATTGCAACTATAGCTTTTGTATAGTTGGCGGCGTCTGTTTATTAGTTTTAGATCAGAAAGTTAACACCCCATAGCCCTGCCCTTTAGCGAACTTATGAATATTGTTAAGGGCAAGCTGCGCAGAGTTATATAGCTTTAATGGGGGTGGGTTAAGGGCCATAGCAGATGTGGGGAAATGTAAGGCAAATGTAAGGTGTTGATTTGGGTATAGGCGCGCACGAGATTTTCGCGATGCAGATGCGAATGCACGTGATGTGCTAACCTGACGAGGAAGGAGCTAAACTCAATGAGGAGGGGGTGTATGAATATCAATTGGGGGGTGTACGAATATCATTTAGGGGGTGTGCGATTAGTGGCGACCTATTATTTAGGGGGTGTATGATTATTGTTGACCTATTTTGTTGACGGTCATCAACTTTGACACATATGACGTCATTGCAGGAGAGTGCTATAATCATTTGTCACCTCCTTTCCATGACTTGTCCGTACCGCCCCTGTCATTATCGTTCCTGGTCTTCAGCAATTGCTTTGCTCATCATCGACTGATGCCCTTACACGTCAAAGACTCACCTTAAAATTCGTTTCTCCCGATCAATTCTCCATTCAGAATCTTGCCGAAATGCGAACTCGAAAAACTCTGTCCCTTCCTCCTCAATGCTATGATCATCCTCAGAAAAGCCACAGGGCTAGCCGTGAACGGACACGCTCGGATCATGGCACGTTCCGAATTCGCCCTACTGGTAGGACTGATGAATCCATCGCATGCGACTTGGACGCTATCATCGGGGGGTTGAGAGCAGAGTCCTAGAAACTCGCACAGCATCATATATTCTCCAAAATCTTGTATATACAGCTGACCAGCGAACAAGTTAAGATGTCTGATAATATCAGGGTCTGGTAATGATTCAGGGACAGCCGGTACAGCGCAGAATGAAAGATCCTCCAACGTCCGCACAGACACGCTAGGACGCGGAGAATACGTGTGCAAAGTCACGACCTTAGACTTTCGTATAGACGGAAGTAGCTCTTGGGCCTCGTATGGGCTGAGTACCACACACTCGACGGCGCTTCGACCCTTGCAGCTCAAGATCCAATGCACCGGTCTCAAGAACGAGTCCAAAAATTGATCATCGGAAGCTTGGATGGTGTTGGCGAAGTCAGTCGTGACAAGCAAATCATCTGGCCACGCTCTTGAGTCATAGTAGCTAGATGCAGTAGTCCTGCGGAGGGTCTCGAAAGCCGGCTGAAAAGCGTCTGAGGAGCGTTTAAGAACACCATGCGTGATCAGCTGGCGCACATCTGGATGGACATAATGCATCAACGGCGATGACGCAGGCGGAAGCTCAACCTGCTGCTCACGTTCATTCTCTGGAGAGAGCTCGCGCTCCTGTTCCTCCTGCAATGTTGCTGTATTGAACGATGCGACCTCAAACTCTTGGCACTTAGCTCGGATTTCATTGAGCTGCTTTTTACGAACCATGAGTGGCTCGTCTATCATACTCTGTGACAAGAGCTGTTCCTCATGGTGTGTCCGTTCTTCCCCGTATCTTTGTTTAAGGCTCTGCGCCTCCGGTTCAAGAAGTGACTCTACCAGGTCTCTAGAGAAACCTTGTGCCGCTGACCTGGCGTACACTGCTTGACGACGCTGGTGTCGCACACCCTGTGTCGCCCATAATGGGATACTCTTTCTCGTGTGAGAGTTGGTCTCTGCGATACACCATTTCAACACGTCGGCTACCTCGATAGTATCCTGGCTCTTGCCGCTGCGTTCACGGATCTTGCGCTGAATCTCCATCGAACTGCAAAATACGACCGACTGTCCTTTTCCAAGTTTTCGCATGCGCATACAAGCTGTCCGCAATTAGCATAAACCAAAAACTCAGCGAGAAGAATACCTTGCACAAGTCGGTCCTTAGTAAGGCCAGGCCCTAATGTTACGATAGCTCGGTAGTTCGCCGGCATCCTGAGGTCCGTTCCTCTCGTGTGGGATTCGTCGAGATACACCAAGCATTGATCCATCTGCTTTGCGAAGGATGAAATCAGGAAAGGTTCCTTTGTGCCATCTCGGCTCAAAACACATATCTCGTTCCGAGGGTCGAAGAAAATGGCCGCCTGGGCTTCGGATTCCGGAACTCGCGAGAGCCACTTTTGCACCACCTCCTCGTTTTGCAGCTCTAAAACCTGCGCCCCAACATCGAGAATGACACGGACTGGTGGCCTCAAATTCAAGGCTATATTCAATAGCACTTCAGCCTCGAGGACCCCTGTAGGAGAGAGGTGGCCGGCGCCCACAAAGGAGTTTTCAGGCCGCAGCAGGCAGTCCAATACCGCGGCATTTGTAGAAAGCTGTGCGGGCAGGTCGCACTGGCTGATAGACAAAGGCAAAATGTACCTGCTATCATTTGTTCCACTAAATCCCGTAGTTGGGTGCGCTTTCTCTCCCGCGATATCCCAGCCGGATGATGACAGCTTATGAGGGAACTCCTTCATCTCCGCTGGGAAAACGATTGTTGACATATAGAAATTGATAACGCTTCTCGCGAATCGCAGTGGCGGAAACACTTCTCGGGAACACTGTCCCATATTGCTCAAGTTAACGCCACTTATTTCCCTGAATGCAGGGGCCAATCCTGGAGCGTCCTTTACCCATTTCGCGTACTCTTCCTTGGCATGGTCGGATTGAAGTAGCGCCTCGAAACTAGCACGTAATTGTTGATCTGAGATGCCACCATAGTAGTATGCAAGGCAAGTTAGAACAATGGCGGCATCGGGATGACTGAACTCAGACCGTGCCGTTGGGCTGTCCTTTGCATGATATGGAACAGCCAGCATTGTCCGCGAAGGATCGAGCCCATAGTTGACGCGCCACCGCTTTTGCCCGAGTGCAAACCCTAGAATCCCACCAGCGAATAGGCCCTTTAGAAGGAGGAGGCCATTCCTCATGAGCTCGGAACCATATGCGGCTTCCCGTAGTGACTCTGTCGCGGTTACGCTCAAATCTGGATCCGTAAGAAATCTGAGCAAGGCCGTTCGAACCTTTGCGGGAAAGTAACAGACAGGCACTCCAGGCAAACCGATTTCACACAATTTGCCTGCGACAAGGTTCAGCAGTTCATCGCCGGCTGGGCTTTGAAGAATTCGGATCCTAGGAAATCCTCCCGGTTGAGCAGGTACTACTTCTAGGCCGTTGGGACATTGTGCTTGGAACTTGTGCGCAGCGTCACCCAAAAGGCCCAAAATCCGTTCGACGATGGCCCAACGGTCTGGACTGAACTCGATAGCGCGTTGCGTGCCGATGGTGTAGACCAGTTCGAACCGCACGCTCAGGATCTCATCACTCTCGTCGAGAATATCCCGGGCATTGGCACGTAGCCAGTCTTGCGTCCGAACCATGACGTTGCCAAGCTCTGCGTCGCCAGACAGCAGTCGCTCAAGTCCCATTAGCTCAAACGAAAGGACGTGCTCTGGCTGGAGCAGAAGGATTCCACCGACTTGCATGCATTCTTCGTAAAGACCACGGATCTGACGTGCTTGGTGCACACCTAGCCGGAGAGAACGGGAGATTGGCATGTAGCAGGTGCGTCGGTTTAGCATGCCACCCAGCTTCTTCGCTAATAAATGAAACATTTGCATTGCTAAAGGCTTGAGGACAATGACCCTAACAAGTCGTGTTCTGTCTGCTAGAGCTGCGGCAGCTATAGGAACGATAACAGATGACTTGCCTAGCCCCATATTTAGTTGCATGACAAAGTTCCGTCCCGACGACGGCGACATCATTTCCCGAGAGATTTGGGCCTGCTCCCGGCGGATTAAGATATTGCTTTCAACTTCTAGAAGTAGCCACTCAGGATGACGCATTGGCTCCCAATCTTGATGGCCAGGATTCTCGAGTTCGCTCAAGAGCTCAGCCGGGTTTCGAGCCGACGCAAGAAGACGCTCTGCTCGTTGAAGCGCCGTAATAGACAGCCCGTATTCTACCAAAGCCTTCTTCCAGTCATGGGGGAGAAGCTTGACCTTGTCACTTGCCAAATATGCGAGAATAGAGGTAGGAGATAGACGGGGCATCATCTGTGCTTTGCGCGCGAGATGGCACAGGCCAGTCTGCAAATGACTACAGATCGTCTGATACACGTCATCCACATGCTCCTGAGCCCGCGCCAGGTTGGATTTTAACAACGCGGTGAATTCCAACGGTAGGTTCAGTTTGATGGACGCATCTTCACGCAGCGCTTGAAAACTCTTCTGTAAATCCTCAGCGTAATACCGCTCATGGTCGCTAGAAAAAGCATGAGAGATGATTTCTTTGAGCTTTCTTTGATCCGTATTTCGTCTAGCTTCCCGCATAATCCATCGATCAAATCCCTTTTGCTCGGCTGTCGGCAGACGCGGAGTGGGGTTTCTCAAGAGGTCGCTGAAGCTAACATATCCCTGCCTAGGAACGTATATGTCGACGGGAAAGGAGAAGGAGTAGCGTTGCAGTTTCTGGCTTGCAGGAGAAATATCGTCTAGAATAATCTGAGTCTGTTCAATGAACGTTTGGAATTGCGCATTGCGGTGCCAGCTCTGGAAGCGGATACGCGCACTTTTCACAGCCTCATCTACCGAGATATATGTGCTGTGATTGGTGTCTGCTGGCGTGGAGATATTGGCTCCAGGCCACTGTGCCACGAGATCCTCCACAAACTCCCTAATCTGCCTCTCCTTCGCGACCTGATGCTGCTCCCTTCGGCGCTCATCGGCTATGTGCCACTCTTCAGAAGGAAGGGCTGGCAAACAGTGCTCAGGGCATTCGTAAAATCGTCGTGCGTGTTGCTCCACCAGGCTAACCAACTCCGGCCGTACTGGCCGATAGCCTTCTGCAAGTTGAAACACTAGGTATCTCGGCGACTGCATCACTCGAAGCCTGGAGATGGTCGCGAAGGCTAGGAGGGTCTGAATAAGCTCCTGCTTCGCGTGGGCCGAGTACGACAAGGTGGAAAGGAAGACAATAATCTTGTATTTGTCTCTTTCAACCACGCTTTGGGAGAGGAACGCGCGGAGGGTGCACCAATAATCTGGCAGAAACTTGGCAGGCGCGTCTAGCCACTTCAGGTCAAAGCCCATTGTCAAGTCATCCTCGAGGCCGGGACCCTGAATCGCCTTGCCCCACGATTCAATCTCGGAAAGTAGTCGTGGACAGACGGTGAGATCCGTGGACCAGTCATCAACGAGTCTCGCAATGTAGCAGGTGCGAAGCTCCCGCGCACTATCGATGACCTGATCTCGGGAGGCGTAGACAGTGTCATGATCTGCCGTGAAAGCCTCTGCGCCGAACTCGTGTACCTGGAAGAAAGAGTCACGGATAGCAGCCCTTTCGAGCAGGAACCGCTCGCCACGTGTATCTAGAACAGGAAGTTGTACGGGCCGTTCTTGGAACACCTGGAATGACTTGGCTTGGTCAAAAACCGACGCCACCTGCTTCTGGAAGGCGAAATGCTGCGAAAGAGGGGAAAGCCTCTCCCAATCCACTTGCTGCATCACCTGCAGATGCTCTGGGTAAAATTGACGCCGTGGAGTCAGCTGCCCAAGCATTTCTAGAAGCTCAATATCAACAGGCTCGAGTTCGACAAAAGAGCGTGTAGCTGCGCCTGCAAGACCATAGAGCGCTTCCTCGGTGCCTGTCCGCCCTGTAAGCTGATCGATCAGACAATGCGACGTTGTAGCGTGGAGATATAATCTGAATAGCCTGCTCTGAAGGTTGCCGTTATCGACGAGTCGCCCGAGCTGGCTATCAATATGGTACGAATGATACCTGACGTGGATGGCCGGAGCTGTATCAATCATAACCCGTAAGTGGTGGCCCTCTGGCGCTAAGGACACGCTGCCATATGGGACAATAACAGTCCGAGACCGTCGTTCAATTTCGCGTAAGACGAGCTTGTTTACCAGCCCAGTAAATGCGCCAAAGGACTGCTGCTCGTCTACTACCATGCCGCGGAATTGCTTCGACTCAAGCAAGCGCCGCCGATTCGGGAGGAGAAAGTCAAGCTTCAGTCGCGGCAAGCGAACCTCCAGCGCTTTCGTCCTGCGGTTCAAGATAATATGGAGATGGGTTGCATATTCCAGCGGACTCAAGACTCGTGCTATAGCCTTGGCGGTGCGGCTACGCACATCTATAAGCTCCCGTGTGTCGTGGCTCAGAACGAACGTCCCTTGACCATCAACTCGCATCTGCCAGTTCTCCGGCGAAGAAGCCCAAGCATGTTTCAATGGGCGCCATTCAACCGACCTAGTGCTTACATCCAGCCAGTGTGCGTAATCTTCCACAAATGATCTCGGGAAGTCATCTTTCAAAGCGTGCACGGGCAGCACCTCGCAGACCTGCTTTTGCCTTCGAGTTCGGATAATGAGTTCAGAGCCGTACATTACAAAATGAACCTAAAAGTGATTTCAGCATTCAAATATCTGCTATTTTTTGCACTAGGGGGAAGTAAGTTTTTAAGTACCTGTTGGCCAAATATCTCATTCCGCGTCTCGAAAGCCATCCCACTCATTGTTGATGGGACGACATCTAGAACTCTCTACTAGGGGTTAGCTCCAAAGCTCTTGCCTTCGAAATTGAAACGGTCATACCTCGCTAAACAGTCGACGGTAAGTAGGATGCAATTCATAAGACCGAGGAAGCCGCGTAAGAGGCATTCCGTTGACGAGGAGGCTTCCGTCTAAGGTGTTAAAGTGAATAGATACAGGGGTGTATCCATCTCTATTGGACGTTCGAGTCACCAGCCACCTTTGGTTTGGTTCTTCTAGAGCGACCCAATGAACTCCTGGCCGATATCCTGCCCATAGCTGGCGCACTGTGCTGTCGATAGCACCTCGGTCCGCCAGAACTTTTCTTCGAAGTGATGGTTCCAGAAGATGAGAGAGCCTCTTATACCGTTGTAATAGGGTCTTTATAGGTTGCGGTAAATTGTCTATCACAGCAGGGCAGCGGCCATGCACAATAATGGAGCATTCGATAGCGGTTGATATATCTTCATCCGATTTTAGAAGTTCGAAGACGTAACGTCTATCGGCGTCGAACGTGTCGTAGCACGTCAAGGCCATTTCAAGGACTCGTATATTTAGGGCCTCTAATTCCTCTGCACCTTGACCCTCGTTGAGCAGCTGCTCCACATCTCGAGTCCACTGTAGTGCGACTTTCCGTGCTCGTTGTAAGAAGAGGATGCACCGGTTCTGGACAATCTCATAGCGGGACATGGATAACAGCCTAGCCACAAGAACGACGAACGTGCGAACTGCGACTGCACCCTGCCAATTACCTTCAACGGCCGTGAGGGCTTCTTCCAACACAGAGAGTAGCGACATTCCGAATTCCTGTTCCTCAAGATCAATGTGCGACTCTCGACAAGGTCCCCCATTCCCAGAGCGGCCAGCCTGCCAGGCTGCTTGAACTACCAGCATGTATGTTTCTTCATGGCTGAAGTTGAGAACCCGAGGGACAAGCTCACGCGCTATATTGCGCCACTGGAGTCGGTCGCCTGATCGCAATGTTGCAAACGCGTAGAACTCATGTAGATTTAGCAACTTCGGACACTCAGATTGCATTGCAAGAACCTCGTTAGATGTGTGTGCAGTTCCGTCTAATGCAAATTGCAGTTTTTGATAAGGCCTGGATGGAAGCTGAAGCGTGCAAATTCTATGTACATCGCATCGACCGAGCAGATCTTTTGTCCACTGACTCGATCTGGAATCATACATCGCATATTGCAAGCCGTTATTGACGCATATATTCTTTTCAGTAGCTTGCGGCACAGGCTTGCTAGCGTAGTGGGCCACGATAAATGGCTTCGCCGTGGATGCGAGCCGAAGTCTTGCAGGTCCGGAGTCGAAGTATTTACTTAAGCCAGTAAACTCATCCATACGGTAGACTTTCGGCTTTTTGCGACAACTGGATGGAATTGGTGGGGAGAAAGTATCAACAAGAAGACTGTACGTTGTTTCTCGCCAACTAGCTATCGGGTTTGGCACGTCGAGTTCGAACACCGCTGACTTCGCCTCCAAATCTGGCTGCGGGAGCGGCCACTCATGAACCGTAATATTTAGATTCTTGGCAGTCGACTTCAACTGACATTTTCGACATTGAGAGCTGTGCCTAGAGACATTGCGACCTCGTCGCCAATGAGTCTCGAATTCGCACCTCCTAGCATCTGAATCCTGCATCAGATCGTGATATCTTTGCCGCTTCTGAGCAAGTTCGCTCCTCTTGTGATCCCGATCAGCCTGCGCCACAGTCTCAATTCTCAACCGCAGCCTTTGGTGGCCATGTGACTGCTCAAAGTATTGCACAGCAAAGCTCTTCGCAGTGTTGACGCCTTGAAACATGGAAGGGAAGCCTGGTGAAGCCCGGTTCCTCCTTTTCACGAGATATTGTTCCACAAGTGTGAGTCGTTCCATCTGTCGCCTTTTAGGTAACAGCAAGGGATCGAAAAGTGACGGAGGAAATCCTGGATTATACTCGTTCAATAACGGATAGTGGCAGGTAGCACACTTGTCTAGGGCGACCCACAGATCCATCGACGTAAGGAGCATTAATGAGATGTCTTGTGGATTATCCGCGTATGTGGAAGTCGCTATGGTAGTGTAATGCTCGATCAGTTTGGCGATCCGCGTACATGTAGATTGAAAGCTCAGATTCGCTATCAGCCAGCCATCGAGCCAGTCTTGCACCCAGAGTTCCAAGTCCGCTAGGGATAGGCGTGCAGTAGGGTCGGGTCCTGCTATCAAGAGGCTGAGGTCCGGAAAGTCTGAACCGCACTGCTTGATTCGTCGAGGGCAATCAGCTGTAAAATCCCGACGGTCCGGTGGTGCTGCTTCACGGCTTGTGATAGTCTGCAGATAAGGACGCAGCGTTACAAGGCTCAACCGAGTATCATTAGGAAAAGGCAGCTCTGACGAGTTCCAGGCCTTTTGAGTTGCGAATGGATCCGGATTCCGCTCCAATGTGATCCATCTGCAAACCAATTCCTGATGGGTGGCTTCAATGGTGCTGCGCACATGCTGCACCCATGGAGCTTCATCTGATATCGTGAGTTTCAGCGTCCGCCGGTTAATCTTGGCGACTATAACAAAAAGAATGTCACTAGGCAAAGCAGCCTCCCTAGCACGCTGCAGGATGCGAGCCATGAAGAAGATCATAACAGATTTATACCATTCATGAAGATCATCTGCGTCTGTCATAAGGCTAGTCTGCAGCGCAACTCGAAGCAACAGCCAGAGTGGTGATCGGCGCCAGGGCCTACGTGCATCTCTCCAGATAACATCGTCGCGTGTGCGTTTATGAATGCGAACCACATCGAGCGGGCGCCCAACACCCCGCAAGATGCCGGTAAGCATCTCGGTAACGAACTTCGGATGAACCGAATCTCTGACCTCGATGGTCTGGGACCCTGCCTTTAAGACAACTGGCCATGCCTCCTCTGGCGTGTCGACGTCTAATTGTGCGAGGAGCTGTGCGAGCGCTTCGCGGAAAGGGGGATCCGCCATCCTGTCCTGGCTTATCGCAATGGCTGGGCCGGGGAAGCACCGCTGCAGTCGACCTTTTGTCTGCATGACGGACTTAGTGGTAGGTGAGAGTTCGAAGGACTCAAATGAGAATTGTCCCGGCAGTTTGCGGATAATGAGGCCCGCATTCTGGCCGCGGATATAAAAGGCAAGAACATCTATCAAATCATTGTGTGAGCGCACTCTATCATTTTCGAATACAAAATACCTCTGTCGATCATCGATCCTAGAGATTCTTCAACTTTTCCGGATGTTATATCTCCAGATACGTCCCTCATTTCAAGCATCTTGCTCAGCATCCTAGTGCAAACAGCCCATCTCCAATGCCCGTTAGGGGAAATGTAGGCTTGGAACGATCTTAATGCTGCCTCGCACTCCTCTATTAGCACAAAATCATGTTTAACATCGCTATCGTCCTTCCCAGGCAATTTTGGTGGGAGGAAGACGTGGTTGATGACATAGTGCAAACTCTGAGAGGGGTCCATGCCTATCGATGTGGTTGCTGCACGGCTGATTCACCAGATTGGTAGTGCTCCACTCGAAGCTATTGATCGATTTATCTGGCGGCAGGGCTGGTATATAGTTACAATAATCAACGTGGCGGAAACTTCTCCGGCCTTCAGGAGCGCAACTTTTGATGATACAAATAACATTTACCAACAGTGGACAGAATCAGGCGTTACGATTCCGAGAATGCCATTCGGGCTGATAATTGGATGGCCAGAACTGAGCACAGGATAGTGGCTAGGAAGAGCAATCGCGGATATCTGGTCATGCGTTCCGAAGTGATATACCATTGGAGCTTTGTGTTTGAGTCATCGAGTCTCGTCGCACAGCCATGCCGCCGCTAGGCGCCTTTCAATGATTCCCGCATCAGCTCGCTGGGAGTGCCTGTGCAATATGTGGGGCCTATAGCTCGGTGTGGTGATGGAGAAGCTCGGCGTGGTAACGGAGAAGCTCGGCGTGGTCACGGATAGGGGTCAGCGAAAGCTGAGCATGGTCACCGACGGGGCGCAGCTCGGTGTGGTCACGGAAAAGTTGAGTGGTCACTAAGGTAAGGTTTGATTCTCGCGATATAGATATATACGAGTTAAACACACGTGACGTTCCAACTAGATATAGTAGGAGCTAAGCTAAATTAAGGGGGTGTCGATCTACTACTATCCTATTAGTATTAATTAACTACCAAGTCTAAAATAGATAATAAGACCGAAAATAATCCGCTCTAAATTAAGATTATATCTAAGGTAAGGTTAAGAGCAGGGTAATTATGATCTAATAGCACTTAGAAAAACATACTATATTACAATCTAGTATTTAGTATAAGCGGCAAACACTGCTCGCAAAACCGGCTTCCCCGCAAGGCGCATAACTTAAAATTCTGCGCCGCCTCCCAAGAGCTGGCACGGTCTACGCTTTACCTAATATAGTTAAGCTTTTAGGAGTCTTATAGGGATCGCCATTAGGCCAGTTTGGTAAATGCTAGCTTTAAAATATGATATATACATTTCGTACACGTAATCAGATGTAATTTGGCAATAAGTGCGAACCGGTAGTTATATTCAAACATATTCTCTAAGTCTAGTGAAACGGTGATGAGGGCATTTAGTTAGCAAACAGTACTCTTATCCGATATCGCCGAGGAAACCCGCCAGTGCTATAACAATATCTTGCTACCGATCGCTCGAACGTCCGAAAACTTCATCACGACTACTGGGGGCATGCAAATACACTTACTCTGCTCCGCTAGCCCTACTCATCTGCTTGTATAATATAGCAAGATTTTCAGTTGTCTTCAGCGCAGGGATATAAGTCTTCACTTGCTCGTGACCGAGTTCCTCGCAGTGCGCGCTAGTACAACTCCCCCGCCTCAACTAGCTTTCCCTGGTCAGCGTAGAGGTTGCCCAAGTTGTTGGCCGTCTCTAGTGTTGATGAATGGTCTGGACCCCATGCCTTCTCAAATCCTCGCAGTGCACGCTGGGACATCTCCCCCGCCTCAATCAGCTTTCCCTGCTTCGCGTAGGGGTTGCCCATGTTGTTGACCGTGTCCAGTGTTGATGTATAGCCTTGATTGGCGCTGGGGGAGGGCCAGAAGCCGCGGCCGAGCACGCCTACAGGGAAAATTTGCACCTTAGACGAAATCAGGTGGATTTTGTAGCCAGGCGTCGCTTCATTCGTGTGTTTTAGCAGGTGCTACCGCTAGTCTTAGCACCCCTTCGTTTATCTCACCTGCTAGCACCTTGGCAGAATCGTGCTAAAAGCTTAGATAGAGCTGTGTAGTATTCTAGTTACTACTAATATTAGTCTGTCTCGTCGTAAAACTTCTTACTCATAAAAGGCCTTTGGCTGGACAACTCCCGCCCTGCCCTCATCCGCAAACGCAATCCTTCCCACCCCGTCATCATTCCCGCCACCCACATCCCCCAGCCTCACCCTCACATCCCTCAACAACCTCGCTCTCTCCACGCCACCCAGCGCACTCCCACCCCTCGGTGTCCTCACAAAGCCACTATCCCTCGCCAAACTTGAGCAATACCCCAGGAAGTCCGGGCCCGGCGTCTGGAAATCAAACCAGGCGCCCACTACCGCCACAACCAGCAGGACCAAGGAGCAGAAGACGTAGATGCCGAGGTAGGGCCAGTGCACTACGTATTGTTCCTCGAGGTGGGAGAGGGTACCGGAGGCGGCGAGGTTGTCGGCCGGCGTGGCGGCAAAGGAGCCACTGATGCTGAATGGTTCGAGAGTGGCCTGGTAGTACGTGTTCAGTAGCTGGCCGAGGCGTAGCTCAAAGACGTCTTTCAGCACAGTCGAGAGGTCGACGACACCGAAGCCACCGCTGTTGGCTGCCGCGGGGCAGAGGGGAGATGCCGGGTCGGCGATATAGCATTCTGTAGCAGTCGAGTTGATCGAAGGTACGCCCGCTCCCTGAATAGTCGTAGCGAACGGAAACCAGAGAGAGATTTGGAGGAAGAACCGCGGGAAACTGAGAGTGGTGATGTTGAAGGAGACGTGGGGACGGAGACTTTGGCGCATGGAGGTGACGCGGCAGAAGGAGCCTGAACAGACGACGGCGGACTCTACATATTGTTGCGCGAGGGTGCAGAAAGCGGTGGTGGTGCTATCATCGTTGTTCCCGAGATTGTCTTGGTAAATTCTGGATTGGAACAGAAGAGTATGGCCAAATCCGGAAACGTCGGTGTCGCTCGGGATGTTCCTGATACTGCCATTCCATGGACTATGTGTAGTGGAGTTGTCATCCTCTAGCACAAATCCATCCAGGGCAACGGAGAAGGAAATCGGCAGGCCGCTGGCAGACCAAAATGTCTTATTGAATTTACTGTCCGCACCCTCGATTGGAACGGGCGCCGCAGAGCGACTGACGTTGTAGCAGTCTAAATCAAGGTAGGTTGATTCGACTGCAAAGGTGGTGTTCCGGTTTTAGACACGTTAATAGTTAGAATACCAATTAAAGATGAGTATAGCACATCGCCTGATGGGATGCTTATTCATCCAGAAGATGCTGCCGGCAGATTCGCCAGGAGATGCTTGTAGGCGGGGACCTTCAGATTGCCCCAAAGATCCATGCTTGCGTTTTTCGCGGATTCGGAAGACACAAGCGAAGCCAAGTAGAGGGCATCTAGTGGGGTTCGAAATGCTTCAGGGTTGCCCCAAGTAGTAAATATTGACGTCTGTCTGGTGTCGAAGTAAGGGACAGCGACATTTGATGTGATGTCGGAAAGGACAGAGGTCAGAACTGATGTAGTTGATTGACTCCCAATAGGCGAGAGCATCCAGAGAGCGATGAATCCGAGCCCCAACCAGTTAGTTCCAAGCTGAACTTGGGTCATCACAGTGCCAAAGACGGTGGCGCTCCCCATCAGCTGCTCCAGCATGCCGAGAGACACGCCATGGTGTAGGTTCCAGGCTGCCATGATTTTCATCGTCCTTCCGACGACTGCGGCAAAGATCAGGGTGAAGAAAGTAGTCGACTAATTATAGGGATCTGTACTCAGCAGTTGCAAGACTATATGGACTAAGACAGGAAGTGCGCACTACTTTAAGCGCTTTACCCAGTAGGTATTTCTCTTCCTCAATAGTTGGCTTGCCATCCCTGGAGGCGACTATGGCGGCGAGGGAAAGAAATCCGATAGGAGCAAGGACGGTGACTACAGCCGCAAGAGCGGCCACGAGCCAGCCCCTTGCTAGTCTCTGCCGCCCTTTTGGCCACCCACGGATTATGGGTGATGGGGGATCGGGATCATTCTGTCGGGGGTCAATTGTTGAAATGGCTGGACTCAGACTCCGATCTACGAGCCGAAATTCATCGTGGAGTGGGGAAGAGTGCGAAGTACTCATAGTGAGCGATACGAGGAAGATGAGGCCCGTCCATCGTGATGTGCACGATGGGGAAGTTTTGTTCGCGATATGAGCTTGCGGCTGAAAGCCTGGTGGCGCCGCGGGTCTCCTGCATGGGTCTAGATCAATCCATCCAGACGCCTTCCTTCATCGCCAAGAGGCTCCTGGGGCAGCAAGACCGCGTCCGCAATCTGCAATAAAGAATGTTCAGTAATACTCGATGCTAGACTTCTCGTATTCCAGGTAGTCCGATATCAAAAGATTAACTAATAACAACGGACAGACCCACTTTACAAAATACATGAGATCTATTTCAAGGCTAGAATTTACTAAACTGGCCTAATAACAGTCACTATAAAGCTTGTAGAAGCTTAACTATATTTAAGTAAGGCGCAGGCTGTGCCAGCTCTTAGCAGGTGGTGTAGAATTTTTAAGTTGTGTGCTTGCGGGGAAGCGACCGCAATTGTCAGCCTGTAACCGCTCTATTGGATATGCAGGAGAATTTTATCAACTTATCTTTGGGCGCTATTGGTTATTCAAGGGGAGCCGGTGGCGCCGTAATCACCTGCAGAACAATCAAAAGCACGCTACAAAGATCTTCATGTGGAAATAGACAGAGAATGGGAAAGGAGCAGGAACGTGTTTGACGGGGAGAGAGATTGACAGAAAACGCAGCGAAAAGGGGAAACGAGTCTCGCTTTCGTCGGCCTGAACACTATCGGAACGGGATCTGGGCTGGGATCGAAAAACGCCACAGAACCAGCCAATACTTCGATTCCAAAGACGGCAGCTCCCGAAACGTTTAAAAGCCCATCCCTGCCTTCTACTGCATGATTTTAATCTAATCGTGATTTAATATTTCCGACCCCGCTAATGATGCAGAGGAGCTGAAATCGTCACCATTTCTACAGTGTGGACCACTACATGCTTGTTAATTGCGAATAGGCCGGGTACTTTCTACAACAGGTCCAGGTTTATGCCAAGGCCCATGTTCCTACCATCCAGGCGGCGAAGTTCTGATTAATGCTGCCACTCGATCCCGAAGAAATCTAACTTCTCCAAAAGATGCTCGCCCGCAAGCTCTCGAATCCACCCCTAATCGCCATCTTGCTGGTGGTACTCATCTTTTTACTATGGAGCATCAACTGGGGCAACCTGGCATACTCCACGGCTTCAATGATCCCCAAGCCGGCAGGCCAGCGTCATAACCGTATTGCAATCGTCACGTTTATTACTGACCAAAAATCTTACATACACCTCTCTCTGAGAAACAAAGATTGTAAGAGTGACCAAATATTCGGTCATCCAGGAATTATGCAGTACTTCGGTTCTAACGATGCGCCATAGACTACGTCAAGCGGTACGGATACGACTTGTTCGTGGACTACGAGTCCCACGCTGAGCGTGGCACTACATGGCTGAAATTTGACATGATTGAGCGACTCATACAAGCGGAACAGCACGATTGGATTTGGTGGATGGATTTCGACACCTTGATCACAAATACCACCGTGAAACTCGAAGACGTAATTAGCGAAACTCTGGCAAATTCCACAGAGCCTGATAATACCGACTTTCTTGTGACTGATGACTGGTAAGCGCTCATCGCTTCCACCCCCTTGCATGGACTAAGCCTACGGTGCCGAATTCTTAGAAGAAAAGAAAGTATTGTCAGTCAGAATTAATACTAATACTTCTTTCCACGGAAAACAGCAACGGCCTCAACGACGGCTCCTTCATCGTCCGCTCCTCCCCGCGCTCTATCGAATTCCTTAACCGCGTTCGCGCCCTCCATGACAGCGAGAAGAAAAAAGAGAACAACCTAAACGACCAGGAAGCCATGCGCGACCTCCTGCTGAGCAAGGCTCCTCTCACCGAACACGTCCAGCGTATCCCTCAATGGAAGATCAATGCGTTCCCGCCGGAAATAACATGCTTTGATGATAACCGCAGAGTCTGGGAGAAGGGATTTTTCGTGATTCACTTTGCGGGCGCCTGGGCCCACGTTGACGGAGATGATCCAACAGGATTTTTGATGAAGAAGTATGAGTCTGAGATTATTTGGGGGCCTGAGCTGAAACAAACACTGTAGACTATAGATGTACGTTTGGTTCGAGGCTCTCAGTCACAAATATAACGCCCAGAGAGAGTACACAGGTTCCAATATCTAAAAGTTTTCAATGCCGTAAAAGATTCATGATTGGGAGTGAGGGATGGAAATGGGTAATGTAACCTGGGATGTGGAGTGGTCTAACATGACGTAGTTTGCACGGATAGTGGTGAATTCCGGGGATGTTGGACAGCTAATCCAGGTTGGTTGGCAACTACAGACTAAACTTTATCATGTTAAGCCACAATGCCAAGACATTTTTGCTCTCACTAGCCCTATCCTAGCTAGCCAGCTTGTCTGAAATACTATGCAAGGGCAAGAATAAGTTATCTCATAAATCAGACGCTCCGCAGAAGATTTGTTCCGTGACACGGGATAACGCATAGGCCCTCTAAAACTCCTAAGCCAATTAGAATAGTGTCCTAATTCCTGCTAACTCCTAGACCAATTAGAATAGCGCACTAGTTTCAGCCCCCTGTGTACCCCCTGTCACCTAACAAAATCTTCTACGGAGCGTCTGAGAGCTTATGGGCCTCGCTTTGGTGAGAAACGAATGTTTTAGATTATGTATTTTAACTTTAACTGGCTCTACTAAGCCCCCACTAACAGTTATTAATACTTTGTTCGATGTAATAGGCTCTTTAGGTAATTAAATCTTTATAAATATATACTATAGCCCTATATATAGAGTATTAAGAGGCGAGATACATTATCGCAAAAGTTAAGTTAAATTTAGAATTAAATGTTTATAGATTTTGGGCCGACTACCTATATCTAACTTCTTATATAATAAAGCTACGATATCGCCATAATATAGAGGCGATAGAGAAGACAAAGGGCTTTTAGCTCGTACTATTTTGGAGATAAT